>Ga0209382_10001534_pt1 | contig 36043 bp, 33 predicted proteins | sample SoiMetdeltSBSDD5_FD_187599 | JGI IMG/M metagenome (GOLD analysis project Ga0209382, IMG submission 187599) | Bulk soil microbial communities from a Populus tree surrounding site in Tennessee, USA - Soil MetaG P. deltoides SBSDD5 (SPAdes) (version 2) | ecosystem: Environmental > Terrestrial >... | reverse complement strand
AGAAAGCATGACTCAAATTCAACGTGTGGAGCAGCTCTCAAAAACTGTTAGCGATGTCTTGAGCCTTTTTTGAGATAAAACTGTTAGCGATGTCTTGGACCCTGACACCTATGAGCTATGGTTCGGTTCATTTTCCCATCGACTTGTGGACGGCGACCCACATTGACTCCAGTACACTGGATGGAGGCCAAAGAGTAAACGTTGGTTACCATCTCATGGATTATCTTGACTATGTATATGCCCCATCGAGCATTATCGAAGTATTCCGTCTTGTAGGAACAGGTATGTCTCGAACTGGAGCCATTCAGGAGGTTTACCATATTTCGGAAACCGAACTATACAAGAGCTTTCTTAAGGTTCTCTAACCGCCTGGTAAAAGAAAAGCACACGGAGCGATATCGTTTTAGAAATTCCTACGGCCTGTAGCGCTATAACAGTCACCTATAACAACCCCTATGTCAGACCGCCCCAACATCCTCGTCTTCATGTCAGATCAAGAGCAAGCCGCCGTGGTGCAGCGCGACCATCCGTGCCTCACGCCCAACGCTGTCCGCTTCGCACAAGAAGGCGTGCTCTTCCGCAACTCGTTCTGTCCCACCGCTCACTGCTGTCCCTCGCGCGCCACGTTCATGACCGGCCTCTATCCCAGTCGGCATGGCATCTACAACAACGTCAGCAACGCGACGGCGATTCACACGGCGCTCAACGCAGGCGTGGGCACGTTCGGCGAAGCGCTGCGGCAGGTTGGCTATAACATGGCGTATGCCGGCAAGTGGCACGTCACCGACGCTGAGAACCCCTCCGATCGCGGTTGGGATGAGTTGTACATCACCTCCGGCAAAGGGAACAACGTGCAGCCATCGCCTGATCTGGAGCGAGCGAAGGCCGGGCTGCCAAAGTCCAGCGGGCCGCGCCGTCCGGGACTCATCCTTCGTCCGGGTTGGGGAGACTTCCAGTTGTACCAATCGTATCCCACCCACACGCCCAAGGGTTACGAGGATCATCCCGACTACAAAGTCATTCAATCGGCTTTAAACGCTCTGCCCAAGTTAGCCGCGCAGGACGCGCCGTGGTTTCTCTTCGTCGGGCCGCTAGGCCCGCACGATCCGTTTGAAGTGCCGGAGCGCTTTGTACAACTTTACGATTTAGCTTCCATTCCACTGCCGCCCTCGTTCACCGATTCGCTGGAAGACAAGCCGCGCGTCTATCAGCGAATGCGCCGCCAATATTGGGGACAACTCTCGGAAGAGGAAGTGCGCGATTCCATTCGCCACTATTGGGCCTACTGCACACTGGAGGATGCGCTGTTCGGCGAAGTCTTGGAGGCACTCGATGCCACCGGCCAGGCCGAGAACACGCTCGTCCTGCGGATGAGTGACCACGGCGACTACATCGGCGCGCACGGGTTGTATCTCAAAGGTGTGCCCGCCTTCCGCGAGGCATACAACATCGTGACGATTGCGCGCTGGCCGCGCGGCCTGAAGCGACCGAACCGCGAAGTGGACGATTTCGTGACCTTAGCCGATTTCGCGCCGACGTTCCTGGATTTGGCGGGCGCCCCGCTCCCCGAGGATTTAACCGGCCTCAGCCTGGTTCCGTTTCTCAACGACGAGCGCCCCACCGATTGGCCGGACGCCTTCTTCACGCAATTCAACGGCGTCGAGTTGTATTACACGCAGCGCAGCGTCACGACTCGTGAGTTCAAGTACGTGTACAATGGCTTTGACTTCGATGAGTTCTACGATCTGCGAAACGACCCGCATGAAATGATTAATCTCAGCGACCATCCCGATTATCAAGAAGCGAAACATGATCTCGTGCGCCGGATGTGGCGCTTCGCGGCCCGGGAGAATGACATCATCTTCAACCCTTACGGAACTGTGGCCCTCGCACCGTGGGGGCCAGCGGATGCGTTTTAGGAAGAAAGTGATTTAACCGCAGAGACCCGCAAAGAACGCGGAGTGCGCTGAGTTTTTTTCTCCTAAATTCTCTGCGGACTCAGCGCTCTCCGCGGTAAAAAAGACCTCGTCAAGGAGAATCGTATGGCTCAACCTGTCGAACTTGTCCTCATCGGCGCCGGGCAGCGGGGTGAACATGCCTACGCGCCGTACGCGCTCGATCATCCGAACGAAGCCCGGTTCGTCGCCGTCGCCGAGCCGGACCCCCTCCGGCGTGAGCGCTTCGCTAAACAGCACAATATTCCGCCCGAACGCCGGTTCGCTCACTGGAATGAGTTATTCGCCAAAGGTCAAATCGCTCAGGGCGCGCTCATCTGCACGCAAGATCGCCTGCACGAAGAACCGGCGATCAAAGCGATGGAGACCGGCTACGACCTCCTGCTGGAAAAACCGATGGCCCCCACTTTGGAGGGCTGCGTCCGCATTGTGCAGGCGTCCGAGCGCACGGGCCGCCGGCTGCAAGTTTGTCACGTCATGCGCTACAGCCACTTCTACAATCAACTTCATCAGATTTTGGAATCCGGCCGCTTGGGCGACATCATCACCATTGATCATCGCGAGAACGTGGGCTACTGGCACATGGCGCACAGCTTCGTGCGCGGCCATTGGCGGAACAGCATTGAATCCAGTCCGATGATCCTGGCGAAGTGCTGCCATGATTTAGATCTTCTCTACTGGAACTTGGGCCGGCGCTGCCTGCGTTTGAGTTCCTTCGGCGCGCTGCGGCACTTTCGCTCCGAGCAAGTGGGGCCGGAGATTCCGGAACGCTGCACGGATAACTGCCCGATTGAGAAAGAATGCCCGTTCTCGGCCATCGCCATTTACCTGGACTGCCTTCCTTTCCGCGCGCCGGACGATCCGCGGCCACTGCCCAAAGATTTCGATCAAACCAATCCCCCGCCGTGGATCGTCACGCCCATCACCGATGACTGGAGCTACGCCGGGCGACTCAAAGCGATTCAGACCGGCCCCTACGGTCGCTGCGTCTATCGCTCGGATAATGATGTCGTGGATCATCAAGTCATCGCGATGGAGTTTGCGGGAGGAACATCCGTCAGCTTCGCGATGCACGGTCATTCGCAGGAGGATTATCGTTCCATGCGCTACGATGGCACGCGCGGGACATTGCGCGCCCGTTCCGGTGACACGCAAGAGATGACGATCTACGATCATCGCTCCGGGCGCGTAGAGCAGATTCCGATAGAAAGGACAAGGGGCGGACATGGCGGCGGCGATGAAGGTGCGATCCGCGCTTTCATCCACACCCTAAGCGGTCAGGAACAGCCATTAACCAATGGCCGCGCTTCATTAGAAAGCCACCTCATGGCCTTCGCCGCCGAGACCGCGCGGTTGCAAGGGAGAGTGGTGAGCATGGAGGATTTCCGGGCGCAGGCTGAGCAGATTGCTCAGGCTCGGGCTTGATTTATAATCCGGTTAACCCCGAAGACACGAAGGCACAAAGGAAAAACGGCTGACTTCTCGCCGCTACACTACGGCTTCGCGCTTGTTTTGGACTTGAGTCACCAGAACGCGCTAGAGGACTCAGGCGAAGCTTGCAGATCACTTATTGATGCAAATCACGAGCTGATTTCTTGCTTACCTGTAAGACCCTTTTTCGAATTTAGCGCGACTAAGATAATAGACCCAAGCTTTTTGCATGGAATTGTTTTACGAGATTATGTCCACCCAATTCATGCTGAACCAGCGCCTCGCAGAAATGGAGTAAAAACTATTATGGCTAAACTTACAGTCTCCCTGGCACTACAGAGTTGGTCGCTAGAAGCTACAGCAGAGGACATTAAGTTTCTTATAGAAGCCATTCTAAAGTGGGCAAGAGAAGACTCAACTTATATTGATTATAGAATCAGCACTGCAGAGGCATCTTATGCGAAAAGTGACATTCGCTGGCTAGAACTTTCAACGAGTCGAGGTATTCTCAAGTCACCATATGAGTTAGTTGTCGACTACAGAAACTTTTCTGATAAAAATGCTTGGGGTAGTTTTCTAATAAGTGGAAATTTTAATTTCCCACTCGAACTTGCGCCCCATCGTGAGGAAGTCAAAAATCGTATGGAAAAAGAAGGCAAGCTGGGCAAGGGTAATAACCCGGCTCCGCGGATTAGCAGAATGGAACTTTCCCCCGATGGAACCCCTATATACACTATGGAACAGGCATTTTATTATGATCAGGTTGGAACTAATCTCTCGATAGACTATCAATTATCTAAGCCCATCTTTGTAAATGGTATAAAATGTGAGAATGTTAGGCAATGGGATATTACGCAAGCAAGTGGAGTAAACACGCTCCCACCATTGGATATATCTAGGCTTGCTAACACAATAGGAATAGCTGTAGGAATAACTGCGGAAACCGAAAAAGGTAAAAGCGTAATCTTAAAGCGAAAGCGTGCTAACACTGTAGCAGTCTATCCTGGAATGATGGGGGTTCCATTTTCTTTCGCGCTTGCCATCGAACATTCCGAAAAAGCCAGAACGGGCAAACTTGAAGAGTTGATTAATTTTGATTATGGTCATGAGTTGGGGCAAGAACTTCTTGGATTGGAACAAGCAGACTTTCATCCAATTACACTTCTTGCTTTCTGCCGCGATCTCATTCGGGGCGGAAAGCCTCAGTTTTTCTTCGAGATGAAAGCAAAATTGTCATTTGAAGAAATTCAACGGCGAGTGCAGAGTGGTGGAGGCGAATTTAAAGGCAAGATCGAAAAACTACAGATGAATAGTTATTCAGAAGATAGTAATTTGGGCTATTCACCAGAACTTGTAGCATTTGCCATTCTCAAATCCAGCAATTCTTAACTCAACTACAAATCAGAAGGAAGTCCCCCTCATCTCTTACACAAAAAGCTGTCTATGTTAAATCAAATAACGGGCATCGGCTTAGGCTTAGGCTTAATAAGTATTGGTAGAGAATGGGGGCACGTTAAGTCGGTTGTACCAGAAGAAAGGGGGGTCTTAGAATTCCTGGAGTTCGCTTATGCTTCAGGTATTACCTTCTTCGACACTGCTCCTTCTTATGGAACAAGTGAAGAACGACTGGGTAAGTTTCTAAGAACCTTAGAAACTAACGAAAGAGACCAAATAATTGTTGCGTCCAAATTTGGCGATCATTGGAATAGTCAATTAGGCACAGCTTACGTTGACCATTCATATAATGCGCTCTGTGCGAGTCTAGATAATAGCTTGTTTCACCTCGACAAAATAGATTTGTTGCAACTACACAAAACCAATCCTCAGGTACTTAGGAGTAAAGACCTCAGAAAAGCCTTAGAATATGCGCGAACTGCTAACATCACAACATTTGGTGCCAGTATAAGTGATGAAGAGTCTGGACTAATCGTCTGTGACGACGAGTTGTTTTCTGCCATTCAACTACCTTACAATTTAAGTAATACCTCGTTTGAGACAATAATTGACAGGGCTACTAAGAAAGGCAAGCTCTTAATTATCAACAGACCATACAACATGGGGGCATTACTTTATGCAGAAAATAAATCTAGTGGGCTGCAAACAAGAATTGATGCATATCGTTTCATCTTACGAAGAAAATTTAATGGGATCATATTGACTGGAACCCAATCTCGTCAACATCTTCTAGAAAATCTAGGGGCATTTAAAATTGCTCTTTCCACATAATAAACAGCTCAAAATCACATGATACCCAACAAGTTGATAGTCACCTACCTCAACCCCTCAAACAAATCCGTCTCCACCTTCCGCCCTCCGTTCACCAAACTAAACACGCGGTAATAGCCATCGCTACCCCACAGCCGCCGGTGGTCGGCTTCGGATAAATTCTCGAAGGCACGGTATTGCGGCAACTGCGTTTGGTGGCAGGTCACCGCCTGCCAGGCCATGCGCCAGTAGGCGGCGGTATCAATTCGCGTCGTGACCGCCCAATCCTCCCAGCCCACCGCGCGCCGGTCTACTCCATCAATGCGCATCACCAGATCAGGAAAGATGGACTGGTAAACGGCGAACTCGTCCTTCGTCGAAACCCGGTAATAAAACTTGGACACAACGTGTGGTTTCAGCCCTTTGGGATCAGCGTAATTTGCATCGGTGGCGCAGACTATAGCGGCGGCTGCAAGCTGCGAGATGGCGATGTGATCCGGATGGCCGTACGCGCCGTCCGGCGGAAACGTGACGACGACCTGGGGCTTGACCCGCCGCAGATGCCCGACGATCTTAGCGGTGGCTTCAGCCGGATCGGCTTGATCCAGTTCGCCGTCAATGTAATCCAGAAAATTCACTTCACGGACTCCCAGCGCGACGGCGGCCGCGCGCAATTCGGACTCGCGGGTCTTGCCGAGCGCTTCCGGCCCCGGGTAAGTTTTTTCGTCGCTCCAGCCATGCTCGCCGCGCGTGGCGGTGACCAGATACGTTTTGATTCCCTCGGCGGCATACTTCGACAGGGTGCCACCCAGCCCTAGCGATTCATCATCCGGGTGCGCGAAGACACACATTAATTTGAGAGTGTTGTCAGCCATCAGGTTCTTTCTGTACACGGATTGCACGGACACCTTCGGCGGATTTCACGGATTCTTTTTAATTTTTCCGTGTCATCCATGTTCTTCAGTGCAATCTGTGTACCTTTTATTTCACCTTGGCGGCATCAGACAGATGCCAGACCACATCATCCCACTCGCCCACCGGCTGCACGAGCGCGTTGAAGTCCTCGCCCGTCTCCTCGCCGGAGGCGTTGAAGGCCTCGTGGCTGTCCCATTCCATCAGGAACAAAACGTCGTTGGGGTCTTTTTCCGCGCGATAGATTTTGCTCCAATGGCAACCGGCGGCCTTCATAGAATTCTGATATTTTGCGGCCGCGGCTTTGACGCCCGCGAAATCTTTGACTTTGACGCGCATCGTGACTAAGACCGACATGGGAGCCTCCTAAATAGAAGTTGCTTAAACAAGTTGTGTCCCCGCCTGGCACATGTTATAGTCCCGATCCATGATTATCACCAGCCCGCAGAATCCCAAGATCAAGCAAGCCATCCGGCTGAATGAACGGCGACAGCGGGAGCGCGAAGGCTTGATGCTGGTGGAGGGCTTCGACGAACTCTCCCTGGCGCTGGAGAGCGGCGTGCGCCTTCAGACCTTATTCTATTGCCCCGCACTTTTCCGGGGGAACGCCGAAGAACTTCTCGCGCACATCCAAGCGACAGGCGCGGAGTTGATCGAAGTAAGCCCGCCGGTTTTTGAAAAGATGGCTTACCGCGAGAACCCCGACGGGTGGTTGGCGTTTGTCCCCACCCAAAGCCTTCACCGGCATTTGAGCGATCTCGCCCTCGGCGAGAATCCGCTGCTCGTCGTCGCGGAAGCGGTGGAGAAGCCGGGCAACCTGGGCGCGATCCTTCGTTCGGCTGATGCTGCCGGAGTTCACGCCCTCCTCCTCTGCGACCCAACAACCGATCTGAGCAACCCGAACGTCGTGCGGTCGAGTCGCGGCACACTCTTCAGCTTACCCGTCGTCGAAGCGCAGAAAGATGAGGCAATGCGCTGGCTTCGCGAACGCGGAATTAAACTAATCGCTGCCACACCTCAGGCCGATTTAATTTATACCCAAGCCGATTTGCGTGGCCCAAGCGCCATCGCGGTGGGAACCGAGAAAGAAGGACTGAGTCAAACCTGGCTAGAACAAGCCGACGTGGCCGTGCGGATTCCCATGCGTGGTCGCGTCAATTCGCTCAACGTCGCCACGGCCACAACGCTGCTGTTATATGAAGCGGTGAGGCAGAGAAACAGCTGACAAGGTGAGTGGGTGACAAGGTGACACGGTGATCTCTTCAACAATCACCGTGTCACCCCTTCACCCCGTCACCGTGTCATCTTCTCTTCTGCTACAATTGCCCCCATGCCCCGCCTGCCCCGCCGCTTCTTCGCCCGCCCGACGCTGGAGGTGGCCCGCGATCTCTTGGGACAACGCCTCGTGCGAGTGTGGAATGGGAAACGGCTCGCCGGGATTATCAGCGAGACCGAGGCATACATCGGCGAGAGTGATTTGGCCTGCCATGCGCGCTTTGGGCGCACGCCGCGCTCCGAGGTGATGTATCATGCGCCGGGGCATGTCTACGTTTATTTCACTTATGGGATGCACTGGATGCTTAACGTTGTCACGGAGATGGAAGATTTTCCGGCAGCCGTGTTGGTGCGTGCGATTATGCCCACTGAAGGCATGCCTCTCATGCGGGAACGACGCGGAAGACCCGATGCCATCTTGACGGATGGGCCAGCCAAGCTCACACAGGCGTTAGGAATAGATCGCCAGTTGAACGGTCACGACCTGTGCTCACGTGAAGCTGTGCTCTTCATTGAAAAGGCTCCGCCCCGGCCCAACGCTCGCATCCTCCGCGGCCCGCGCATCGGACTGGGAAATACCCCGGAGCCGTGGTTAAGCAAGAAGTGGAATTTTAAGATACGTGACTCGTGACGAGTGATGCGTGAAGTTCACTCGTCACGAGTCACGAGTCACGTTTCACGCGTCACGTTCAACCACTCACTCAATTCTACGGAGACACTCATGGGACTTCTATCCGGTAAAACCGCATTAATCTTCGGCGTCGCCAACGACCACAGCATTGCCTGGGGCATCGCGGACGCCTTCGCGCGCGAGGGCGCGCAGTTGGGCTTCAGCTATCAAGGGGAGGTGTTAGAAAAGCGCGTCCGACCGCTGGCGGAATCTGTCAGCTCCAAGTTTGTCGAAGCGTGCGACGTCACCAAAGATGAGGACATCGCTGTCATCATGGACAAAGCCAAAGCCGCGTTCGGCGAAATAGACATCCTCGTTCACTCGGTGGCGTTCGCCAACCGCGACGAGTTGGGTGGCCCGTATTACAACACCTCGCGCGCCGGATTCCATTTAGCGATGGACATCAGCGTTTACTCGTTCACCGCGCTGGCCCGGGCGGCGCTGCCAATTATGCGCACCGGCGGCTCGATGCTGACTCTGAGCTATCTGGGCGCGATGCGCGCCGTGACGCACTACAACGTTATGGGCGTCGCCAAAGCCGCGCTGGAAGCCAGCGTCCGCTACCTGGCCGCCGACCTCGGCCCAGATGAGAAACACATTCGGGTCAACGCGATTTCGGCCGGCCCCATCCGCACGCTGGCCGCCGCCGGCGTCTCCGGGTTCAAGGCGATGCACTCGGAGTTCAAAAACATCGCGCCGCTGCGCCGGAACGTGACGATTGAGGATGTGGGCAATGCCGCGCTCTACCTATGCTCCAATTTGGCCGCGGGCGTGACCGGGGAAGTTCATTACGTGGACTCCGGCTACAACGTCATCGGCGTACCCAGCCTGGAAGACGGCGCGGAGAAGTAACTTACGGAATATCTAGTCCGTATTCCGTATTGCGTATTCCGTAAGTTGATTTGCGCTAAAGCGTCCCTTTGGAAAAAAACTCTCTAATGGAGTCTCCATGACATTTGCATTAAGCATGGGAGTCATCACCTGCTTACTCACCATTATTTGGGGTTCGCCGCTAATTGAAGTTCTAAAACTTTTACGGCTGGGGAAACAAATCCGGACGACCGGGGCAGTAGCCGATCTTCATCTTAAGAAAGAAGGCACGCCCACGTTTGGGGGCGTGTTGGTGATCGTGCCCGCTATTCTATCCGCGCTGTTGGTTAACGTGGTAAATGTGATTCATGGAACAGCCCAAGGCCGTTCCATCCTCGTCCCGCTGATTGGCCTGATTTTGTTCGGGGCGCTGGGGGCGTTCGACGACTGGGAAGGGCTGAAGGGACGACACGGCAAGGGTGAGGGAATCAGCGAGTTGGCTAAATTGTCAGCTCAAATCGTCATTTCCTTACTGATTGTGTTGGTGCTTTTCTTTCTACTCGACATCCACAGTGTGGTAATCCCGACCGTTCCGTTCAAGATTGATTTAGGCTATTGGTATCTGCCGATTGCGGTGTTCATCATCCTCAGTACGTCGAATGGCTGCAACCTACTGGATGGCTTGGATGGCCTGGCCGGGAACGTGATGGCGGTCGCCTTCGGCGCTTACGGGACGATCTCTTTTTTGCAAGGCCAAACGTGGTTGGCCATCTTTGATTTCATCATCCTGGGCTGCTTGTATGGCTTCATCTGGTACAACGCGCATCCCGCAAAAATCTTCATGGGGGATACCGGCTCAATGGCCATTGGGGCGACGTTAGGCATCGTCGCTTTGATGAGCGGTCAATGGCTGCTCCTGCCAATCATTGCCTTGATCCTGGTCATCGAAGTCGGATCGGCTCTCTTGCAGCGGTCTTTCGCTCGGTATAGCGAACGCTATTTGGGTGAGCGGAAACGTCTTTTTAAGGCGGCCCCCATCCATCACCATTTTGAACTGATCGGCTGGGGCGAGGAGCGGATCGTTATGCGCTTTTGGCTTATTAGTATCTTGAGTGGAATGATCGGGATCGCGCTGGCGTTGCTGTAAAGGAGCAACTCTCGCATGTTAACCATCCTGCTGATCAATACCCTGCTTTGCCTCGTGGGCCTGCCTCCCGCCTTCGGTATCCAGCTGGCTACAGTCATGGCTGGCGCCAACGCGGGGGACAGTGGCTTAGACAGATTCGTTGGGTGGGCAGGCTACTTCTTTCCAGCGGCTCCCATCGTTTCGGTGCTTGGCTCCTGGAGTGCTTATTTCTTTAACATCAAAGAACTCGCGCTGGTCTTTGTCGCCTTCCCGTGGGTTTATTTGTTGGTGCTGGGGATTAGCTTGGGCCTTTTCTTCTGGCGGGGGAATCGCCAGTCCTAACGTGATCCGACTGTTCTCAAGAAGCGACTTACCTAAAGGGAAAAACCGTACACGGATTTCACGGAAAAGGGCCGGATACCACGGAATCCCATTAAAAAAATCCGTGTACAGCCTTTCCGCCAAGTCAAGAGAGCGCCAAGAATTATCACAACCCTCGCAGATTCTTCCTCACCCGCTCAAACAGAAACGTCATCGAGTACAGCGGTGAGGTCGGCAAGTCGTGGGCATGCAGCCAATCCACAGCTTCACCCCCAAAGCCCTTCTTGAATAACGTCACGCCGGCAAACCGGTGATTCTCAGCGCCGGGCGGGGCGATGCCCCAAAAGTTATAAGCGTGGCACTGTCGCTTCTTCGCGGCTTGAATAATCTGCCACTGCATAAAATAGGACGCCGGAATTTCAGTCGCGCGCGCATTCGAGCCGCTGTGATGATAGTACGCGCAACCATCGTAAAAAATGATGAGGGCCGCGACGAGCGGCACTTCATTTTCACGACAGACATAGAGACACGCCTGCTGGTCCGGGCCGAAGGTCTGCAATTGAGCGGCGAAGTATTGCTTGGAAAAGCCGACAAACTCATGTCGTTGAACGGTAACATCCTGCAAGGCGCTCAGGACCTCCACCCCCTCCTCAAACGAAGACTCTTCAAAGGTCAGGTTTAACTTCAAACTCCGGCGGATCAGGTTGCGCGTCGTCTTGCGCATATCGGCTAAGAGTTTCTCCTCATCCGGAGTGATATCCAGCACCCAGGTATTTTCGGCATGCAGATGCATGGGCGCGGGTCGAAAGCCCAGCCCGGCGAAGAGCCGCCGATTTTCTTCCGTATCCAGCAACTCCGGTCGCATGCGGATGAACCAGACCTTTTCCCGGCGCGCCAGTTGTTTAAGATCGTCTAACACCGCCCGGACGAGCGCGGCATTCGACCAATCAATGAGCGGCCCGCCCGGAACAATCAAGTGCGGCCCACGCCGCGCGGCCTCCTTGACCACCAGGCACAGGCCCACCAGTTGATCGCCATCAAAATAACCCAGCCGATGAATCTGATGACCAACCAGGCAATGGGTTTCTCCCCAATTCCAGGCGTGGAGAAAAGAGCGAGGCGATTGAGCGCGGGCAAAGTTCTCCCATTGGGCTTTGTCCGTTATGGGTTTGGAGTGATACGCAGCCACTCGCATACGAGATCAGCAACCTTTCTGGCTTGATTTTCGGTCAGCACTGGATACGTCGGCAGATTGATTACCGTCGCGGCCAGCGCTTCCACGTTCGGGCAACTTCCAATTTTATAGCCGGCAATCGTCGGGTCCCGCGTCGGCACAATCGGGCTGTTATACCAATCGCCGAGTAAGACGCCCCGCTGTTTGGCATACGCCAGCAAACTATCGCGTTGAGGATGCTGGATGGGAAACCGGAGCCAGGCGCTTCCCTGACTCTTAGGCGGCAGTTTGATTGAGAGGCCTGGCAGAGATTCAAAATACAATTCGGCCAGGCGGCGACGATGTTGGTTGAAGCGACTCAGTTTGCGCAACTGGTGTCGGGCGAGGCGAGCCAAGCCGCCTGGCATCTGCCTGGGAAATACGGACGGCTGCTGCGTGAGCTTCTCCGCGTCGTAGACCGCTTTGGAAAGTAAGTGAAGTTTTTGGAGCAGAACCAGCAGCGCTTTGCCAATTACCAGATTGTAGAGGGGAATAATCAGGCTGAGCACTACCGGGTGAAATAATTGCTGAGCGACCCACCCCGCCGAGGGTGGCGCGAGTGCATCACGCATTTGGCGCAACCGTTCCGTCAGTTTCAAATCCCGACACAGGATCATGCCACCAAAGACGGAGGAAAGAATCTTGTCTCGGCCAAAGCTGAAGAAGGCGACATCGCCCCAGGTCCCGACTGGCCGATCTTGATACGTAGCTCCCAAGCTGTGGCAGCAGTCTTCGATGAGAACCAAGTGATATTCATTCGCGATTTGTCGCAGCGCCTGCATGTCCGCCGGAATGCCAAAGGTGTGCTGCGCGATGAGCGCTTTGGTTTCGGGCGTAATTGATTTCCGGACGGACTGCGGATCAAGATTGTAACTTTCATCAATATCGGCGAAGACCGGCTGCGCCCCAACCCACAGCACCGCGTTCGGGACCGCGATACAGGTGAAGGCCTGGAGTAGCACTTGGTCAGTTTTACTCAGGCCGAGCGCGCGTAGAATCAGGTATTGAGCGCTCCGCCCGCTATTAATCGCGATCGCCTGATAGCCATCGCCAAACAATCTCGCAAATTCCTGTTCAAGCTGCTCCACTTCGTTTCGATCAAACCACTTTCCCGGAGAGAGAAGCGTTTGCAGCGCCAGGCGCACATCGTCGCTTTCCACGTTCGGCGAGAGGGAGATGATGATGGGCTTAGGCATTCCGGCCTTCCAGCACCCTGAGCGGAGCCCTGCGCGTCCTGAGCGAAGTCGAAGGATGGCAGGGCGAAGTCGAAGGGTGCGGTTCCCTAACAGAGCCTGGGTGGGAATCGCACCCTTCGACTTCGCGGCACAAACCGCCGCTCCGCTCAGGATGCTGGCGTGATGTACTGATTATTAAACAGGCTCTCATGTAATTCGACTCTCTTTCAAAATCTTCAGCACATACGCCGGAACTCGGCCCTCCAGCAGAACAACTAGATGCTCGAAAGGGCCAAGTTGGCTGAGTATTTCGCGCAAGGCCGCTGGTCCCTCGCTGTAGCGGAGCGCGGCGTTCGCGTGCTCGGCGAGTCCGGATTGAAGCGGGACAAAAAAATCTTTGGTGGTCAGAATCACCCGATCCACGTTCATCTCTCGCAGGTGTTGCCCCAATTGCCGATGAACGGCTTCCGTCTCCGGGCCAAGTTCAATGATCCCCGGCGTAATCACAATTTTCTTCTTATCGGGAAAAAGCGTGAGATAGTCAAGCGCGCTGATAAAGGCTTTGGGCGTGCTGTTGTGGGAATCATCCACCAATGTAAGCTTGTTATCCAGTTCGGAGACCTGCATGGTTTTGTCAGGTAGTTGGAGGGCGTCACAGCCTCGCTGAATTTCGTCCCAGGTGAGATCGTTCAATCTGGCAATTAGAATCGCGCCGGCCAGATTCTCGACGAAGTGCCGGCCATGGACCGGCGCTGAAATTTGAACAGTCTGTGCGCCATCCACAACTTCAAATCGGACGCCGTCGGTCGTAGCGGAAAGAACGCGGGCAGACAGATCAGCGGAGATGTCCGTTTGGTCATCAATCACCGCATAGCCTAAGACCCGCAAGTCCGGCCTTTCGCGGCGAGCCGTGTCCGCCATTTGCCGGCAATACGAATTACTAAAATTAAAGAGCGCTGTACCCCCCGGCGGTAAGCCGTCCACGATTTCAGATTTGGCCCGGATGATTCGCTCCAGGTTGCCGAAGAGGGCCAAATGCTGCGGCTCAATCCCGGTGACCATCGCTGTCCGCGGATGCACAATCTCCACAATCGCTTTGATCTCGCCGAGAGTGTAAGCGCCCATTTCCACCACAAAGTATTTTGTTGAACTCTGAATCAGGCGCAGCGTCTTGCGCGCGATCCCCAAGTCAACATTCTCACTGCCGGACGTTTTAGCCGTTTCATATTTAACCGACAGGAGCTGAGCGACAAAATCCTTCGTCGTCGTTTTTCCATAGCTGCCGGTTATTCCAATCACCACCGGCTTGTGCTTTTCTAAATGTTGGCGCGCCCGGACGATTTCACGTCCTTTCAGAACGAGTGCGAGTGGAAGCGTCAGGCCGCCTCCCAGCGCGGGCGCTAATAACAACACTAGCTCCGCCGGAAACAGAATGGCCGCGGGCGCGACCGTGGGCGGCATAACAAGCGTGAGAATAAAGCCGCCGCTCATGACCACCAAGCCAACGAGCAAGATAAGTATTGATCGAAGCGTGAGGTCAGGCCGGCGGAAGCGTCGGGTGAAGACGTTGATTAAAAACTGAATATCCAACGCGGTCAGCAGCGAAACAGCCAGGAGGCTGAGTCCGGTGGAGGGGATCAACACTGCAAGCAGCAAGATTAAGAGCTTGAAAGCGATCGCCGGAAAACCTAAATTCAGCAGACCTTCCCGGCTCCGGAAAAGCAGGCTGAAGCGATCGCGGCGATACTCTTTAACTTGCAGCCAGAACGTCCAAGCCAGCAGTTGCTGGAGCGCCTGAGGCGTCCAGGCCGCGGCCAAGATTAGTCGGAGGAGAAACGGTTGATCCATGTATCTATTTCTTTAGCAAGTTCTTGGGGCTGGTTATACGGCAAACGATGACCTTCATTCTCATAGAGCACCAGCCGCGCCTGCGGCATGGCTTTCTGCAGCCGGTACGCATCAGACAGTTTTGTCAGGGTGTCCCGCTTTCCCCACAACAGGAGGGCCGGCAGGGTTATCCGCATCGCCGCCGATTCCAAGTCTTCAGCAACGACTTTCCTGAAGACCTCGCGCATCACCCCCGCGGTTTTCTCATAGTCATGTTCGCGTGCCAGTTTGTAGAGCCAGGGCCGAACATTTCCGGCGGCCGGCAGCACGCGCAAAATAATTTTGCCGACTTTTGCCAGCCAGAGAAAGGTATAGCGTTTGAGAGGATTAACTTTTGAGACTCCGGCGGCGGCGCACAGGACGAGGCCGCTGAGATTCTCCGGCGGCGTGGCGCCGAGTTTGATCGCCAATCTTCCACCAAAGGAGTGGCCAAAGAAAAAAAAACTTTGGCCGGGGAAGAAACGCCGGGCTTCGTCTAAAACATAAGTGGCATATTCGGCGACGCCCCACGCCTCCGGAGGGTCGGGCAGATCGAAACCGGGGAGCTTCGGAAGAAACACCTGCCAGCCCAATTTCACTAATTCATTTGCCAGCGGTTCCAGTTTGGCGGTATTGGCCGCCCAGCCGTGGACCAGCACCATTCTCTTTTCATATTTCATGCAGGCGCATTCTACCCGATCCGGGCAGTTCGTGTCCACGACACATCATTTAACGAACGAGCCGACTTAACCAAGTCGGCTCGTTCTGTTATCAGTGCAGTCAGAGACTTAAAAGCCGATCAGGGCGTCGTCGGCTCAGTAATCGTCGTGCTCGAAGTCGAGGGGGTGGGCAACGGAAGCAAAAGCGGCTGCCCGGAAGGCAGGTACATCACCTCCACATTCGGAGCCAACTTCTGGATGTAAGTATAGGTCAGCAAATCCGGATTGTTGGCCAGCGCGTTGTTGATCAACGTCAGCGCCTTGGCCTCCGCCTCGGCTTGAATAAGACGCGCATCTGCCGCGCCCTTGGACGCAATCACCGCCGCGTCGGCCTGGCCTTGGGCCACCTGCCGCGCCTGCTCCGCTTCCTGCCGCTTCTGCTCGACGACATTGGCCGCTTGCTGGGCGAGTTGCTCGGCAATTTGTTTCTGCTCCACCGCCGCCGCATACTCGTCGCTGAAATGAATATCGCGCAGCACAAAGTCCACCAAGATCAGATTGTTGTCGGACAACTTTTCTTGCAGGGCAGTGGTGATCTGCTGCTCCAAATCAGCGCGTTTGGTGCTCACGATCTCTTCCACACCGTACTGGGAGGCCATGTCGCGGATGATGCCGCGCGAGGTTGGCCGCACCAGGTTGTCCTCATACCGATCCTGCCAGGTGATGTGCAAGGGGATAATCTTGGAGGCATCAATGCCATAAATCACCGAAGCGTCAATGTGGACGATTTGCCCATCTTTGGTTCGCGCCTCCACCGAGTCGTCGCCCGTGACCTGGCCCTCGCCGACGGACGAGGACATCGTATACGTCTTCTTGGCAATCGAGTACGGTCGCACGCTCTCAGCAAAGGGCACGATCCAGTGCAAACCGGGGCCAATCGGTTGGTCACGGTAGCCGGTGGGCACCAACGCCGAGATCACCACCCCGTATTGATCGGCTTGCAGGAAAACCAGTCCAGCGCTCGCGCCCGTCAAGGCAATTGCCACGGCGAAAGCCACTACCACCATCACCGCCCCCCCAGGGAACCGTTGTCCCCGAGCCACGTTAAAGACCAAAAAACCTAATAACCCTAGCGCTACCAGCCAGACCAAAGTGGTCAGGCCACCCATAGCTGTTCCGATGTCCATAATCGTCTCCTTTGTTTGATGGGCCTGGGAAAGCCTCGGCCTTCCAAGTGCGGATTATACCCCTTTGACACGTTTCGCCGGTATGTTACCATCGGCGCGTGCGCCAGTTCAGCCTGTCTGTCACCGAAATCACGACGTTAGGCCGACAAATTCTTGTCAGGTGCGACAGCGATGGCGGCCCGACCCCGCTGTCTGCGCCCGGGCAGATTTGCCTGGCCCAAGCGAACCTCCCGACCCAACCTTTTATCCGGATCCCCCTCTACCCTTTCCATAAACAGCCCGGCGTCCTTGAGTTTCTCATCAGCCCGGCGCATCCGTATGCCGGCCTGGAGCCGGGCATGGCGCTCGATCTCATCGGCCCGTGCGGGCGCGGCTTCGACCTGCCACCGCGAGGCGCACATCTGCTGCTCGTCGCCGCCTCCCCGGAGCGCCTACTGCCCCTCATCTATCTCGCGCTCGAGCGAGGGTTTGCTATTACCTTCCTGATCTCGGACACCGCGCCACTACCGGAATTGCCATCCGCGATTGAGATCCAGCGCGGCCCACTCACCGCTGAACTCGTCACCTGGGCGGACATCATCGCCCTCGACGTTCCCAATCCACTGGATGAGGCACGCAATATTCGCACGCTGTCACCCACACGCCCGGCGTCTTTTATTCAGGCCTACATCACCCCTCCCCTCCCCTGCGGCGTCGGCGCTTGTCAGGCCTGCTGGGTCGAAACCCAAGCAACTCACTCACGCAAACTCGCTTGTGTGGAGGGACCGGTGTTTCAGTTGTAAGAGGAGGCTGGGTTTTGGTTGCTGGTTGTTGGCGGCTGGTTGCTGGTGATTGTTGATTGCTGATTGTTGATTGTTGATTGCCCCTTCGTCCTTGGTCCTTCGTCTTTCGTCCGTCATCCGTCATGCTTTGCCTCGTTGCTCATCCCGATGATGAAACCATCCTCTGCGGCGGCACGCTTGCCAAGCTCGCAGCGCTTGGAGTAGCGATTCACGTCCTCTGCTTAACTCGGGGGGAAGGCGGGGAACTCGGCGAACCACCGCTGACCGACCGCGAACATTTAGGTGAAGTGCGGGCGGCGGAGATGGCCTGCGCGGTCAAGAAACTTGGCGTCCAGCGACTCGATTTCTTGGGCTATGTGGACCCGGTCGTCGGGCCAGGGGAAAAACTCTTCGCGCCTGAGCACGATCCAGTCAAGCTCGCCAGACAAATCACGGATTATCTCCAGCAGAGCAGCGACCGAGTTATCCTCACGCACGGCTCCAACGGCGAATACGGTCATCCGGCGCATCAACTGCTAAACGCTATCGCCCGGCAGATCGTGGCCGCCTCCGGTTTAGCGCCTGTGTTCTTGTACTCGTTCGCGGCCTCTTACCCCAATCATCCGTATCCGCGCCTCTCCAACCTGGACGACCCGGCTGACCGGGTGATAGATGTCTCCGCGTTTCTGGACCAAAAGGAAGCAGCCGCGCGCTGTCATGCGACGCAAAATGCGCTCTTCGTTCGTCGCCGCTCACAAATGGCCGGGCGGCCACTCGCGCTGCGCGAGGTCTTGCTGACGGAAGAAGCTTTTCACCGTCACTGGCCGGTAGAGGCCGACGCGGATGATCCGTTCTTCAAGTGGCTTTGAATATCAGTGCATCACGCAAGCGTCCTGAGCGGAGCGCGGTGGTTTTCCGCGCGAAGTCGAAGGATGCGATTCCCCTCCGGATGATGGTAAGGAAACGCACCCTTCGACTTCGCCCCACCATCCTTCGACTACGCTCAGGACGCGCGGGGCTCCGCTCAGGGTGCTGGCCTCTCAAATTTAGCAATTGCCTTACGGCACCGTCGGCTCGGGGGCATCATCGCGGAAGGCGCGAATGAAGTTGAGAATGCGCGTCCGGTCGAAGGCATCGAACTTGTCCAACTGGCCCCAGGTGGTTAGCGCCAAGAGGCGATCCATCGTCGGGCGCGGCACCGCAATCAACTTGGAAGTATGAGTAATTGGAGAGTTCTCGACCTGCCCCATCGTCTCCCGAATATCCGTCTTGAGCTTGTCGCAAGCCGCGGGACTGAGCGATGTGCAGTTGTACCAGATGATCACGTAACCGTGTTCCAAACTGTGCACCAATTGCTCGTCCAGCGGCGCTACTTCATAAAATCCGGCTTCGGCGGGTGTCTCATAGTGTGGGCCGGAGGTCGGCGGGTCGGAATTATACGGATCGTGAGGTTCGCCCTCCTTGATATGTGACCGGCCTTGAATCGGCACGGACTCACCCGTGCGCGGAATCGGTTGGGCCTGCTTCCAGGCCAGGTAGACCAGGATCCCCACAAATGCCAGCCCGACGACAATCCACACGGCAGCGATGATCCGGCTGCGACGCACCTCGCGCCGCTGCCATTCCGACTGCCGCGCCTTTTGAACTTCTTTGGCTTTCATACTCATGCGTTAGTTACTCCATTCTTGGGTTGCAATTAAGTCCGGTGTTTTACACATTGACTGGCTCAAGTAATTTTCCGGCAAAGCTGACCAGACTGGCGATGAGCGGCGCAGCGGGTTGAGAGAAGACCAGCGGCGCGCCGTGCGTAAGGGCCGCCGTCTGCGCCCGGTCATAAGGGATCACCCAATCCGGTGGCCGGCCTAAGGCTTTTTCCACCGCCGTTGGCGGCAGGCCCGGTTCGGGCGAGACTTGATTGAGCACAATCCGAATCCGATTCTCTGGGACGGGCAGACTCGCCAATGACTTCAAGGTTCCAATCGCGGTCTGCACCGCGCCGACTTCCGGTGTGAGGACAAGGAAAATATACGCGGCCGCGCTCAAAGCCACCGAAGTGGGAGAGTCCAAAACCGGCGCGGCGTCTATCACGACCTCCGTGAAACCGCCGCGCAGCACCTCCAAAAGAGCTTGAAACGTTTCCCCCGGCAAACTCTGGCGCACCGGTTCCGCCGGCGCGGCCAGGACGGATAAACCGGAGTCGTGCCGGACAAGCATCTGTCCCACGGTGTTCGAGTTGGGCGTTAAGGGCAGATCCGCCCAGGTGGCGGTCGGACGTAGGCGCAGTTGCAGCGCTACATGCCCGCCCGAGGGGGAGAGGTCCACCAGGCAGGCCCGCCGCCCGGCGCGGGCAAAGAGGCCGGCCAAATTGACGGCCACCGTCGTCGTCCCTACCCCGCCGCGCAAGCTCAGCACGACGCTGACGCGCGCACTGGGGAGCGAGAGCATCCCCGTCCCGCCGGTGCGTCCACCGGGCAGCGAGAGCATTCCCGTTCCACCAGCGGGACGCGCGGCGCGGTGCGGGCCGGTCCTCAACATTTCGCTGATGCGGGAGTCGAGGACGCTGTGATTAAAAGGTTTGGTCAGATACCCATCCGCGCCGGCTTCCATCGCCACTTTTTGATCGGCGGGTTGCGAGCGAGCCGTGAGGATCAGGATCAACACATCTTGCGTGCGCGCATCCGCGCGTAACCGGCGCGTGATCTCGTAGCCGTCTATGTCCGGCATCATCAGGTCCAAAATAATCAGGTCAAATTTATTCGCCAGCGCGAGCGCCAAGCCTTCCTCCCCGCGCGTCGCCAGCGTCGGCGAGTGCCCCAGCTTGCTCAGGGTAATTTTGAGCAGCGGCCGGAGGTCGTTGTCATCGTCTACCACCAGGATATTGGCCATTAGTCTTTGCCTCGGGCTATCTGCGTCAAGGCTTGCACCACAGCGCGATTAACCAGCACCACCTCGCCCGCATAGGGCGGATCCGGATAGAGGGTCGCCACAACCATCGCTTTATAGAGCGGCAGAAATTTGTTTGAGCCGCCAACCAGCAGCGCCGCATGGTCCGGCTTACCCAGCGTTTCCACAAAGCCACGCACCTCGAAGGTGGGCGTCGTGACCAAGACGGGAGAGGCGATCACCCGGGTGTAGCCGGTGCCGGCTTGCGCCGCACCGGCGGGGCCAATATCTTCTCGCCGAGGAAGGATCACCAAGGTCAGGTTGGATTTGATTAGGCTGACGGTCTCGCCATGCGCGACAATCCGCGTGGGTTCCTGTAAGCGGGAGACATACGTGTTCTGCGCTTCAATGAGAGAGGAGTTGGTATCATTCAACAGACCCATGAAACCAGCGGCGCCCAATTCCACGCGGCCGGAGATGCGATGGGTTTCGGTAAAAAAATCGGCGTTAACAACAATCTTCTGCATGCGCGCCTGGCTCTCGTTCTCCCCTCAACCCCGCTGATGCCGGCCCAATTATAGTGGATGAACCTCAGATTCGTTTTCCGGCTCGCTCCCGTTGCAACTCTGACCGCCGAGCATTATAAGCCTATTCCGCCATAACACACCTTGCTTTAACACGCAGGAGTGACATCGTAAAAGTTATTTCTTGGTAAGCGTTTAGCTCCAGCGTTTCATTGTGTCCCGGCCAGAGAGTCCTATAATGCGGGTGTTGGTAGCTGGCTGATTGTTGATTTCTGATTGATGATTGTTTGGGTTTGGGATTTGCCCTTGACCCTTGGAATTTTTTTCCTTGGTCCTTGGTCCTTTGTTCTTGGTCCTTCGTCTTTCGTCCTTCGTCTTTCATCCGTCTCCCGTCTCCTCTCATGACTTCTACTCGCGCCGCGCTATTAAGCCTCCTCTGGCTGAGTCTCTTCGCTGAAGGCTTACCGATCAATCCGGTCTCCGCTCAAACCACATTCTCCACCAATATTCAGGGAACGGTGACGGAGGCGCGCACCGGCCGGCCCATCGCCGGCGCGCACGTGCAGGTGGCGAATCTAAATCTCTCCGCCCTCACCGACGCCGAAGGCCAATTCGCTTGGAATGCAATTCCACTTCCCCAGTCCACGATCACGACGACCATCACGCTAACCGCCGCCGGTTTTGGGAATTGGATGCTGCAAGATGTTCGCTTGCAGGCGGATGACACCCTCTTGCTCACGCCGCAACTTAGCGCTTCACCCACCGTCGTCGTCGCGCCGCTGCCGCGCGCCGAGCGCCCCGCCTTACCCCAAGATCAGCCGCCGGCCGATCGCATGCAAATACTCGCGGGTGATCAGTCCACGGTGCCGCTGCCGGCTACGATCCGCGTCCGAGTCACCGGCTGGCCGCACTGTGACACGAGCCGGCCCTACACCGTTCAGACGATTGACTTTCGCACGTATCTCCAGCACGTGCTGCCCAACGAGTGGAACCCGAGTTGGTCAGCCAATTCGCTGCGCGCCGGCGCGATGGCGGCGAAGATGTACGCCTGGTATTGGGTGGCCGTCGGCGGCAAGTGGCCGGACGCCGACGTATACGATAGCACCTGCGATCAAGTTTATAATCCGAGCATTGCCTACACTAACTCGAATACCGCGATTGACTACACGTGGGACTGGCGCTTGATGCGGGGCAATTCGTTTGTAATCACTTACTATCGAGCGTATTACTCTCAATGCCTAGACGCCGGGTTGGCCGGGGATTGTATGGGACAATGGGACTCCAAATGGATGTCGGACGGAGGCAGCACCTGGGATCAAATCCTGTCTTACTTCTATACGGGCAGCAGCCTGTCCCACATCCCGGTTTTCAATAATAACTTATCGCTCCGATTTAACGGGAACGGCACGAATGATATTGACCGAGTGAAGATTCAAATTGACGACCCAGCCAACTCCAACGCCGGCCCACCCGCCGATATCGGTGCGACCGACTTCACCATTGAATGGTGGATGAAGGCCAACGCCGCCGATAACCCGGCGGGCGCGGTGACATGCGGATACAACGCCGATTGGATTCATGGGAATACGCTCATTGATCGCGATCGTTACAACCAGGATCGCGAATACGGAATTTCCCTTGCTGGTGGCAAGTTGGTTTTAGGCATCGGGGGTTGAGAGTTTTACTATATGACCTTGTGCGGAACTATGACCGTTGCGGATGGTGAATGGCATCACGTGGCTGTCGAGCGGCGACGTTCGGACGGTTTCTTATGGATTTGGGTGGATGGGGAACTGGACGTTTCGAGCGACGGGCCGGATGGTGACATCTCGTACCCAGATGACGGTGCGCCGAAGACGAATGAGTGCGCGTGCGCAAGCGCCGACCCGTATCTCATCTTTGGCGCGAAGAAGCACGATGTTAATCCGAATGTCTACCCTTCCTATGATGGCCGGCTGGACGAAGTGCGCTTCTCCAAAATTTTGCGTTATACGGCTCCCTTCGAGCGGCCCTTTGCCCAGTTCACCTCAGACGCTAATACCGTGGCGCTCTATCACTTTGACAGCGGGCCTACAACCGGCGCGTGCACGGGGCAGATCATTGACTCTTCCAGCGCGGTGGGTGGCCCCAGTGACGGCGCGTGCAGCTACGGCGGCAGCCCCGCCGGGCCGCTGTGGGGCGTCTCCGACCTCCCCTGGCCGTTCAACTTGTTCCTGCCATTTATCTTGAATTAGAAAAAGCGTACACGGAGGGCACGGAAAGAAAGCCGGATACCACGGAAAATTAGTGGATCACAAAAAGAAGCCAGCACCCTGAGTGGAGCCTGCGCTTTTTGCAGGCGCAGTCGAAGGGGGCGGTTCCCCAACAGAAGCCGGGTTGGAACCACCTCCCTCCTTCGACTGCGGCGCACAAAAAGCGTGCGCCTCCGCTCAGGATGCTTGTGTGCCGCGCCATCCGTGTACAAATCCCAAGGAGCGAAGAAATGAAATCAATCGGTTTCATCGGTTTAGGGTTAATGGGCAAGCCCATGGCCAAGAATCTGCTCAAGGCCGGGTTCAGTCTCACCGTTCACTCACGCTCGCGCGGGCCGGTGGACGAACTCGCCGCGCTCGGCGCCCAAGCCGCGCACTCAGCGCGGGAGGTCGCGGTGGCCTCCGAAGTCGTCATCACCATCGTCCCGGATTCACCGGACGTGGAGGCAGTCGCCACCGGGCCGGAGGGAATCCTGGCGGGCGCGAAGCCCGGACTCATTCACATTGACATGAGCACAATCTCGCCGGTCGCCACGCGCCGGATCGCAGAAATCGAAAAGCAAGCCGGGGTGATAATGCTCGATGCGCCAGTTAGTGGCGGCACGGTCGGGGCGGAGGCGGGGACGCTCTCCATCATGGTTGGCGGCGAGGAAGCCACGTTCAACGTTTGTCAGGAAATTTTTGCGGCGATGGGAAAAAGAATCACATATTTGGGGCCGAGCGGTGCGGGGCAAACGACGAAAGCCTGCAATCAAATTATGACAGCCGGCATTTACGCGGTGATGTCCGAGGCGTTGGTGCTCGCCACAAAATCCGGGCTTGACCCAGCCAAAGTGGTGGAGGTGTTGGCCGGCGGCGCGGCGCGCTGTTGGGCGCTGGAGGTGCGCGCGCCGAAGATTCTCAAGCGCGAACTCGAACCCGGCTTCAAAGCCGCGATGCAATACAAGGACTTGAACATCGTCGCCGAGACCGCACGCGCGGAGGGCGTGCCCACGCCCCTCACCGCCCTCGTGCGCGAACTTTACGCTACGCTGATTGTGGACGGAAAGGGAGACTTAGACAGTTCCTCCGTCGTGACGGTGCTGGAGAAGTTGGCGGGAGTGGAAGTGAAGGCGAAGAGTAATCCGTGAGGCGTGACTCGTGATACGTGACTCGTGACTTTCACGGGTCACGAGTCACGTATCACTTCGATGAAGGATGAAAAAAAGTGGCAAGTAAAATCTCACCTGCCACTTGCTACCTGCTACCACGGCCCCAGGTCTATGACCGTAATCGCAAAGCCGCCTGGGTCTTCTTCGTCCGGTACGCCGTGACCGCAAGCAATCGTCGCCACCGCGTCATTCCCTTCCAACGTGACGCAGCCGCTCAAGGGCACGCGGATCCCATTAACGCTATCCATATCACTTGGCTTGGCAGGTCCGGTCGTGAGATTGACCGTGCCGCTCAAACAGATGCGATAGAGGCGGCCCGATTTCAGCACCACGTTGGTGTTGACCGCAAACACGTTGCCGGGGTGGAAAGTCGTATCCACGACAACCGGCACAAACGTCGGCGTAGGCAGCGGGGTTTCGCTGGGCTGCGGTGTAAACTCCGCCGTCTCGCGCGCAAGTTTCGTCACGGTCATGATGAATTCAGCAGTCTGAGTTCCATAGACTTCGGTCGCGACGGCGTTCTCGGTAGCCGCCATGGCGCGGGTCGCGGCGGCAGCCGTCTGCTCTTTGTACAGAGTGCCCTCCGCCTGGGCGGTGAGCGTGAGATACAGACTAGCGGAGTCCGTCTCGACCTGATCCGCGCGTTGCGTCGCGCCGGCCGCATCGCCGACCAGGAAACGGGAGGAGGCGCTGCCCCACGTGTTCCCGTTGTGGCTGGCATAGCAGTAGGCGGTTTCTGCGCCGGGATACAAGATGAGATACGCTTTGGCGCTCATGTGCTGACTACCACCGGCGGAAGTGATCTCAAAATGGTTGCCGCCGGCGCAATCCAGCTCGAACTGCGGCGAGGTCATATTCCCTTGCCACTGCACATCAAAACTGTAGAGGATATCGGCCTCAAACGTGCTGAAGGCATCTTTAGGCCGCTTGTTGACTTGCGTGACGACAACATTGGAGATAGTCAAGCCGACGAGCGGCTTCGTTTCGTTGACCGGCACTTGGCCGGCGACCGTTCCCTCCAGTTGATTGTTGATATTAATCAGCGACGAAAGCACATCACCCGCTTCGCCGTTCTGCGTGACCGCCGTCGCATTCCCCTTTGGGAAAGCGGGCATCGTTCGGGAGGGTGTCTCCCCTCTCGTCGGCGAAGCGACCGCCATCGCACTCGCAAACGCAGCGACGACCTGGCCGCCCGTGGGCTGATCGCTCGTCACATCCACCCCACCTCCGGCCTCAATAATCGCCGCGGCGAACTGTCGCGCCGAGTCGGCGTCGGCCTTTTGGCCCGGCGCAGTTTTTAATTTGTCGAGCAAGGCTGAGTCACTCCGATCCACTACCGGCGCATTTGCGCGGGCAAGCGGGAGAGTGAAGGTTTTGCTTTCCTTCTGGCTGGAGGAGGCCACCCACGCGAGCGGCTCCGTCTGGTTCAAAAGCGCTGACACTTGATCACCGCCGAGGCCGTGGGCGGGCTGAATTGCCCCCGGATCAGCGACGTACGCGGTGAAGGGATTATACAAAGCCACTCCCGGCTCGTCCGCTCCCCCTTCGACAAGCTCCGGGGACGTGATGGCCGGATTCCACAAACGCGCGCCATAGCCGGCAATGACCTGCGCGGCCTCGGGCGGCGTGATCAGTTGGTTCGTCAACCTGCCACGCAAATCCTGCACGTCGAGGACGATGGCGGCGGACATTTGAGCGATGGAGGTGTACTGGGAGGCGATCTGGCCGGCGTTGTCGCTGCCGCCATCCTGTGCGACGGACGTGCGGGCGAGCGAGTCCGCAATCGTAGCGACGTTCAGCGCATTGGCGGCGATCTGGCACAATTTGTCATCCAACTCATCCGCGCGCGGGATTGAGCGAACCGGAGAAGATAAAAAGTCCGATACGGCCCGCGCCGAGGCGCCTGTGGCCGCGCGGATGAAGTCAAGCTCCGCTTCATTTAACTCGGTGACAGCGCTCGCCAATTCTTCGTTGGAGTCCGCATACGCCTGAGGCTCAAGCAGCGGCGGCGGCGTGGAGCTGGTGAGGACCGTGACTTTCGTGGAGAGCGGCGTGAGTACGCCCGGCAATCTGCCGCCAAGCAGAAAGTAGACGAGGGGGATTAGGACAAATCCAATCAAGAGCACGCCGCCAATAAGACCCGCGCACGCGAAGCGCAGCCACGGCCGCGCCGGGCGGGAGGTCACCATGGTGGTTTGCCCTGGAGCGGAGGCCGCTTGGCGGCTCACACTCCACGCCCGCTCAGAGGAGGACATGGCTGGCTGAGCTGTGGAGGCAGCCACCACTTCAAATTCGATTTGGGTGTTGCCCAACCGCAGCCGGTCGCCGGGGCGCAGCCGGTGCGCGCGGCCGGCTTGAATCTGCCGTCCATTCACGAACACGCCGTTCGCCGAGTTGTCGTCGGTAACGAAAAGCGCCTCTTGCTCCACTGAGACCGTCGCGTGATGACGCGAAATGGCGGGATCGTTGTACCTGATCTGGCAATCCGCCTCCCGACCAATCCGGCTGGAACCGGAGATCACATAGTCATATCCGTCCGTCGTCCGCAACACAAATTGAGCACCCATTTCCGCCTCCTAAGCCTACCAACCACCTCCGACACATTGGCCCCTATTATAAACGTATAAACGAAGGCTGTAAGGCAATGACAAGGTAAACTCAAGTATGATAAAATCCGAGTGCTCTGGGGCTTCGTCTAGTGGTAGGACAGCAGACTCTGGATCTGTATGCGGAGGTTCGAATCCTTCAGCCCCAGCCTGGAAAATTACTTGGGATGGATGCGGCTCTTAGCAGCCGCGTCTTTTTTTTTACAGATCAGGCAACTTGCTTTAAATATTGTTCAGGAGTCAGGACAGTAACGGGGGATTTGTCTTTGAAGTGCCGAGCATTCCAGGTGACAAAGCACTGGACCTCAGGAGTGCGTTCAGCCAAGTTGAGTACCAGCGCATCCATAAATGCCATCCGCTGAATACGCATTTTCGCAAACGGGTGATCAACGATCTCAGCCTGAAAGAAAGCCATAGCCGGAGTCAGGTCTTCAGGCCCAACCGGCCAAATCACCGTGAGTTGATAAGCATCAATTAGCCAGGATTTCCAGTTCGCCAGTTTGGCCGGAGCAAGATTGAATGACAACTGGCCGAGAATCTCCATCAGATTGTAAACCGTGATTGCGGGTTCAGCTTTTTGCACCTCGCTGAGAAAAGCCGTATTTGTCTCCTGACGGGAATCATTCTGAAACGCAAACGCCAGAAGCAAAACATCGGTATCAATTACGACCACGCTCGACCCCGCAGATTACGCATCGTAGCGTCAAGCGATTCAGACTTCGCGTGCGCCAGTTCCGCCCGAACCGCCTTGGCCAAACGACGACCACGCCGAATGGCGGCGGGAGTCATGGCAGGACGCACCAATCGGACACCCACCATCTTCGCCAACTCGTCGCGCAGGCGGCGCTGTTGGGCCGGGGACAATTCACGCGCGGCTTCCAGGATTTTTTGATAAGCCGGTCTGGTTTTCTTCCGAGTTGCTGTTGTCATGTGTCCCTCCATTGCTCGGATGTCGAATTACGCTGTTTCAATTATACTCCGACTTTCTGACAAGATATTCTGGGCAACGTGAGCTAATGAGACTTGTAACCGAGCGCCTGATTCTGCGAGAGTTCACCGAGAATGATTGGCCGGAGGTGTTGGCCTATCAAAACGATGCGCGCTATTTGCGCTTCTACCCCTGGACGGAACGAACGCCGGAAGATGTGCAAAAGTTCGTGCGGATGTTCCTCGAACAGCAAACCGCCCAACCACGCATTAAGTTTCAACTGGTCGTGACGCTGAAGTCGAACAACCAGCTCATCGGCAATTGCGGGATTCGCATGGATTCTGCCGACGCCCGTCAGGCGGATATCGGTTATGAGCTGGCGCCGCCGTATTGGGGCCAGGGCTACGCGACCGAAGCCGCTCGCGCTATTGTTCATTTTGGATTTACCGAACTTCATCTCCACCGTATCTGGTCGTGGTGCATGGCCGAGAATCTCGCTTCCGCGCACGTCCTGGAAAAACTCGGCCTGCGGCTGGAAGGGCGGATGCGGGAGAGCGAATACTTCAAGGGCCGTTATTGGGATACGTTGGCATTCTCTATTCTTGATAACGAGTGGCGGGCGCAGGAGAACAGTGAGTCAACGGATGGAACAGATAGAACGAATGTGAAGAGATGATTCCCAAACGCCTCATCAACAGCCTCGCGCCGATTCGCATTTGCGATAACGGCGGCTGGACGGATACGTGGTTCGCGGAACACGGACAAGTCTTCAACATCGGTGTGTCTCCCTACGTGGAAGTGCAGATCGAAGCCGGCCCGCTCGAAAATCAATCAGACCGCATCATTATCCACGCCGAGAACTATGGCGACCGCTATCCGATGCCCGCCGAGAAATCAAAGTGGAATCGGCATCCACTCTTGGAAGCGACGATTGAGCGGATGCGCGTGCCGGAGAGTCTGGCGCTACAGGTGACGATCTTCTCGCAGGCCCCCGCCGCGGCCTCGACCGGCACTTCTGCGGCCGTCACCGTCGCGCTCATTGGTGCACTCGACCATCTAACGCCAGGTCGCCTCACACCACACGAGGTCGCTTACACCGCGCACTCGGTGGAAGTGGACATGCTGAAGAATCAGTCCGGCATCCAGGATCAATTGTGTTCAGCCTACGGCGGAATTAATTTCATCGAGATGCACCACTATCCGCACGCGTCCGTCTCCCAAATTCAAGTCCCCGACTCGGTTTGGTGGGAACTGGAGCGGCGGCTGGCGCTCATCTATTTGGGGAAGCCACACAGTTCATCCGAGCTGCACCGGAAAGTGATTCAGCGCTTAGAGGCCGCCGGGCCGGACTGCCAAGAAATCGCCGACTTGCGCGGGACGGCGGTCAAGTCGCGGGACGCGCTTTACGCTGGAGATTTCGCCGCGCTGGGGCAGGCGATGATTGAGAATACAGAAGCGCAAAGTCGCTTGCATCCTGATCTGGTCAGTGCGCAAGCCCGGCGCGTGTTCGAGATTGCCCAAGCGCACGGCGCGCTCGGTTGGAAGGTGAACGGCGCCGGCGGCGAAGGCGGCTCGATCACGCTCCTGAGCAATTCGCTCTCATCCGCCAAGCGCTTGATGCTGCGCGAGATTGAGCAAGAGAATGACGCGTTTCGAAATATCCCGGTTTCTCTGAGTCAGTATGGTTTAAGGACGTGGGAGTTGGATGGAGAATGACAAGGTGATTGTTGTTGGAAATCAAATTTCTCTAAGAAATTCACCTTGTCACCGTGTCACCCCGTCACCTTGTCAAGTAAAAGGAGGCGACCCTTTTGAAACACATAACCGCTCACAACGACCATCGTCCATGGCCGCTCCCCTCCGGCCCCTGGATTATGACGCAGACTTGGTACGATTTGCTCTTCGCGCATTGGCCCGTGCCGATGGAAACCTTGCGCCCGCGCATTCCCTCCGCCTTGGAAATTGACACGTACAATGGGCAGGCGTGGATCGGCGTTGTCCCGTTTGGGATGAGCCGTGTTTATCCGCGCTGGACGTTTCCGCTTCCCTGGCTGTCTTACTTTCTCGAACTCAACGTGCGGACTTATGTGCGCGTCGGCGACAAGCCGGGCGTGTATTTCTTCAGCCTGGATGCGGCGAATGCGGTCGCGGTGGAAATCGCGCGGCGCTGGTATCAGCTGCCCTACTTCAACGCGCGGATGTCGCTTCACTACGAAAGCGATTGGATTCGTTACACCAGCCAACGAACACACGCTCACGCACCCCCCGCCGAATTTAAAGCGCGCTATCGTCCGACGGGCGATGTGTTTCGTTCGCAACCCGGCTCGCTGGAGGCATGGCTGACCGAGCGCTATTGCTTATATACGGTTGATCCCAAAGGGGAAGTCTACCGAGGTGAGATCCATCATGTGCCGTGGCCGCTTCAACCAGCCGAGGCCGAGATCGAAGTGAATACGATGACCGAGCCGCATGGTATTCACTTGCCGGAGATTAAACCATTACTGCATTTCGCTCGACAGATTGAGACGATTGAGTGGGCGATAAAAAAGCTAGGAACTTAGGGGAACTGAAGGAACTTGAAGAGCCGGGAACTTAGGGAACTTGAAAACCCCAGGAACTATAGGAACTGAGGGAACTAAAGGAACTCAAGTTCCCTCAGTTCCTACAGTTCCTTGAGTTCCTGTTTAATTCCCTTCTTTTAGTTCTTCCAGTAGTCTTCCCGCCTCCTCATACGCCACTTTATAAGTATAGTCCGGCGGGCCGTCGCAGGTGGCGAGGCGGCGGGCTTCGCGGGTGTGGATGAAAGCGGTGGATTTGTCCCCGGCCTCCAGCGCCATTTTCCCGAGGAAGCAGTGTACGTCCGCGCCTTGCAGAATGTACTCGCTGCGCTCAGTGATCGTGAGCGCTTCCAGCGCCAGGCGCAGCGCTTCATCCCGCTCCTTCTGCGCCAGGCGCAACCGGGCGAGGTCAAGAAGAATGTCTGCCTCTATGTCTACCAAGTTGATGCTTCGACAACGGGTGAGCGCTTCGCTCAGGTGGCGGTCAGCCTCGACCAGATCACCATTAACCCGATGCGCCGCGCCGAGCAGCCAGTACGCGCGCACGTAGTCGCGTGCATTCGGATACCCAACTTTCTGACACTCATCTGCCAGTTCGAGCGCGCGGCGGGCGGCAGCTAACGCACCCTCACCATTGCTCTCAGTCTCAAGTTCTTCTCCCCTCTCCCGAAGCGCGCCTTTTAGCTTCGGGAGAGGGGCTGGGGGTGAGGGCAAACTCCGCTTCAACAACAGCGCCCGCAATGCACGGTAGGCCCATCCAATACATTGCGATTGGACTTTTTGCTCTTTCTCAAACAGCACCAATGCCGCCGTAAGTTCTTCTTCTGACTCATCCCACAAGCCCCGGTACGCCAGCAGCAGCCCAAACTCCCGATGCCCAATCGCTTCATAGTGCTCTTCCTTGATCTCCCGGAACAATGCAATGCTGCGGCGCAGGTTAGCCTCGGCAGCCCGCAGTGCGCCGACCTTCAATTGGTCGTCAGTTATATTCACCAGGCCGATGGCTACACCTTCTTTGTCTCCCCGTTCCTCATCAATAGAGTTGGAGGCTTCAAGCAGTGGCACCGCACGGCGGGGCTGGCCGCTCAGGCTGTAGGAGTTGGCGAGCGAGTTTAGGGCCCAGGCCTGCCACACCTCATCCTTCAGGCGCGGCGGCTTGTCTTCGCCATCAGGTAAGAGGGCGCGCAGGAGTTCGATCTGCAATTGGTAAGCGCCGAACTGGAAGTAGAGAGGCGTTGAAAGTCGGTCACGGAAAAGTGTGAATGCCTCGTCATATTGCCTAGCTCGCACCGTATGGTGATAAAGCTCAATCACTGACATCAAGTCATCCAGGTTCTGAACACGCTCCGGCTCTGGCACAACAGCGAAGTAATCGCGGAGACGGATGTGGGCAGCAGTACGATCTGCCCTGCCCAGCCGGTCATAAGCATAGCGGCGCACAATCGGGTGCAGGTCGTAGCGGCTGGCGCGGCGGTCGTGGTGCAGCAGTCCGCGTGCGATCAGGTCATGCAGATCAGCATCAATCTCGGAGCGTCTCTCGTAGTCGCTCAAGACAGCCAGAGCTTCGTAAGCAACGGGCGCGCGGAAGCAGGCGATGCTGCTGAGTAATTGGCGGCGGGCGGGCGTGAGGCTTTCATAAGCGTGCTGCAGGACGTGGTTCTGGCGCTGAATCAAATCGCCGCTCACGTCCAGGCGGCGCGCGGCGGTGATGTCGCCGGGCTGCTGCAAATCGTTCACGATCAACCCGGCGAGTAGGCGCAGGCTGAGGGGATGATAGCCGTAAGGATCACACGCGGCTTCGATCTCAACACGGCTACCGCGAATGCCCTGCGCGCGGAAGAAGGCGACGGCGTCGGCGGGCTGCATTTGGATCAGTTCTTCTTCGCGGCAGCCTTGCAGTAATTGGCCATGCGTTTCGAGCGCGTGTGGGCACAAACGTGTGGTCATTAGCACTTTGCCGTGCAGGATTCCGGGGAGGCTGGCGAGGGCGCGGAGGAAATAGTCGGCGTAGGGACTGAGGCAATCGGCCTCACCCTGCCCGCTACGCGAGGGTTCTCCCTCACCCATCCCCCGGCCCCTTCCATCGCGCCCTGAGCTTGTCGAAGGGCGCCCTTCGACAAGCTCAGGGCGCGCAGCCTCATCCCCTTGATACGCCGCGTTCATCCCGCTGAAGGCTCGCAGCGCGCGCTCGAAGCCGTCGAGGATGAGCAGAAGGCTGGGGGAGCGGAGCGCACTCAACAGCGCGTCGGCCTGTTGGCGCGGGCCGAGGCCGCGAGGGTCAATGCCGAGGTAAGCGAGAGTGTGGAACAGAAAACTCTCGAAGCTCGCGTCGCCTTCGTAAAAACTCCACCACACGGCGCGGGGCCGGCGCAGCGGCTCGACATCATGCAGCAGCCAATGCCAGGCGAGCGCGCTTTTGCCAAAGCCGCCGAGCGCGCGCAGGACGAGGAGCGGATGAGCGCCGTCCGCGTTCAGCCAATCGTTCAACAGTTTGCGCTCGGCGAGGCGGCCGGTGAAGTTGGGCGGCATCGCGTAAGGATGAGCGAGGAACCACTGCTCGCGCCGTGGCTCGTCGGCGGGTTCAAGGACGGGCGGCGCGCCGAGCGCGGTGAGCAGTTGCGTCCAGGCGATGTCCACATCTTCAGGCGTGGTGAAATCCACATAGGTGAGATACTTTATGCGCGGCGGGAGATCACATTTTTCTTTGAGCAGCGGAATCAGTCGCAGATCACGGTTGGCCGGATCGAGCGTCTGCAGGATCAAAGTCTCGAACTCCGTCCAGCCACTTTCGAGATAAGCTGGCGTTAGGATGAGCAGCGTCTTGCGGCTGGTTTGCAGCGCGCGTTCTATTTCTTTGACGGTGGGCGCGCCGCGCTGAAAATCGCGAAGGTCAACGCACGCCTTCAAGCCGCGCGCTTCGAGTTGCTTCAGCAGTTCGTCCCGAACCCACTTCCGGTCTTGGGAGCTATAGGAAATGAAGACGTCGTAGGCCATCGAGTCCATTTCAATATCCTTCAGTTGGCGGAGATGGGCGTCCCCCCTCGAAGAAGATTTTTTGCCACGAATCGCTCCGCGCGAATTGACACGAATTTTTTAAAGCTTCATGTCAATTCGTGCGTAATGATTCGTGGCAGAAAATCTTATTTCCAAACGGGTCTATTTTACATCCACAGCAGTAGAGTTCACAGTTCCGATCCATCAGCTCCGTGGAGCCTAATAGTTTGTGAGTTCCGGGGTTTTTCAAGTTCCCTCAAGTTCCCCTAATTCCCCTGAGTTCTCGGTTCTTTGAGTTCCCCCAAGTTCCCTCAGTTCCTTCAAGTTCCTTAGTTCTCCGTTCTGTCACTTGCCCTCCGGCGCGGTTGGGTCAACGAAATCAGGAACATCACCAACCCAATCAAGCCAAGGAGTCCGGATTCAATCGCCATCCACCGGATCGGCTCGCGCAGAATATCGCGTCCCAAATCCACGCCGACTTGATAAACTTCGGGGGACATCGCCGCCGGAATCTTGTCCGCCATGAAGTCGGTGAGGATGGGGTTCATTCCCAATAAGGCGAGAACTGCCGGGAGGCCGACGATCAACCCGACCAACAAAAACGGAATCCCCCACCAGCGCAGCCAGCCTCTCCATGACCGCACGCCGAACGCTGTGACGAGCGAAAGGAGCAAAACCGAGAAGAGCGGACTCCAACGCATCAAAGGCGGCGCAAGTCTGAGAAAGAGGCGCACATTCGGAGGCCGATTACTAGAACCGGAGGCAGAAGCGTTCTCTGATTCTTTATCTTCCTTCCCTTTGAAAGTTTGGGTCAAGTCGGCTTCGTCCGGCATTTTGGCGATCTGCCGGCTCAAAACCAGTTTGATCGCAGGCGTGAAAGCCTCCAGGACTACCTCCGGCGGGCGGCAGGTAGGAATATCATCCATTTCGGCATTGGTTGAGACGACGGCCCACGCCAGGAGTTGAAGATCCTGGCAAGGCGGCCAGGAACGGATGACGCGCAAGGCGGCATCTACTCCGGCTCCCGCGCCGAGGCGCGCTTTGATTTCGACAAACGAAATTTTGATCGTCGCCGTTGGCGCGTCCGAAGCGATAAACGCAAATGTTTGATCCAAAGCGCTTTCGGTTTGAGTTTGCAGCCAGGTCGCCGGGAGAAGATCGCCCAAGATCGCTTCGTAGTCGTCCGGGGTGAGATACTTGAACTGCGCCGGCGGCCCGCTTCGTTCATCGCCCGGATCACCACCTTCCCCTTCAATTCCCGGCCCGGCGTACTTCATTTGATAGGTAAGTTGTTCACCAATCAGCGTCGGGAAGCGCTCGTAGATATCCGCTTTAGCCAACGCGCGCTTGTAGACTTCTGCATTGAGCAAATTTCGCTCGACATTGAACAGGACCAACACCGCGACCGTCACAATCACGAACAAGACCGCAAAGATAAAAGCCATGACCTTGGCCAAAACTCTTAGAATTTTTCTCACGGTAGTTTTCTCCTCCGTAGCGGATTGTCTCTATAGTATACTTCCAAGAGTGATGCGTGACACGTGATGCGTGACACGTGATTCGTGAATTGGTTGCTGGTTGTTGGGATTTCGCGTTCTTTGCGGTTGGGAGTTGGGATTTTACCCTTTGTCCTTGGCCCTTTGTCCTTGGTCCTTCGTCCTTCGTCATTCGTCCTTCGTCTTTCTTCCGTCCGCCGTCCACCGTCCTCCGTCCTCTCATGCCCAAGACTCTCTCTAAAACTGACCCGCACCTCCTGACCGCTGTCAACCGTTTAGCGCGCACGCAGACGATCTGGGGCTGGCTGCTCATTGGCCTGGGCGTGCTTACGACCCTCGCCGCGGGCCTGGAGCATCCGGTCGCCGGGATGCCGTTCATTGCCATTGGGATTCTCTGCTTACGCTGGGGCGACCCGGCGCTGCTCGCCACCGTTGCGACGCTGATCGCGCTTTCCATCGTCTCCACGATCAATCCACGGGCCACCCTCCTCGGCCCTGATCCTTTGACGCGGCTCATGGGGTTAAGCGCTATCGAAATCAGCGTGCTCGTCATCGGAAAGATTTTGATTGTGGCGACGGCGACCAATCAATTCTTCTTCTATCGTCTGCTGTATGGAACCGAACACGCGACGTCGGATGAACCCAACCTGGACGTTATTCCGCCGCTGGTCCCCAACCGCACCAACGGTTTAGCGCGCTGGGGGCGCTGGTTAGCATTGATCGGCGGGCTGGGCGCCATCTCCGCGCTGCTGCTGGCCCAGCTTGATCCATCCGTCGTCCTCGTCCGAAGTTTGGCGGAAGCGGGCGGAAGCCTGGGCGCCGTCGCCGCCGGATTAGGCTTAGGCGCAGCTTTCTCGCCCACTGATGAACGATCGGCGGCATTGCTCGGTGTGAGTGTGGGTCTAATCGCTTACTTCATGGCGGTATGGATTCTAGTATCGTTGGGATGAGTGAGGCGTGATCCGTGACGCGTGATACGTGAAGTGGTAGCTAGTGGTTTGTAAACTAAGTTTTGCAACGAATTAGTCCAGGCGTATTGTTGAGCCAATACTGGAACTTCCGGCAAGACCATTGCCAGTCAAAAG
>Ga0209382_10001533_pt1 | contig 36045 bp, 36 predicted proteins | sample SoiMetdeltSBSDD5_FD_187599 | JGI IMG/M metagenome (GOLD analysis project Ga0209382, IMG submission 187599) | Bulk soil microbial communities from a Populus tree surrounding site in Tennessee, USA - Soil MetaG P. deltoides SBSDD5 (SPAdes) (version 2) | ecosystem: Environmental > Terrestrial >... | reverse complement strand
GGATCGGCGAGCGACCGTAGTTCGGTGTGTGGTAGCGGGCCGACCATTCCATCAGCGTCTTGGTGTCCATAGAGGCTCCTAGAGCACAATCTCGGTGCCGATGCCTTCGCGCGTGAACAGCTCGAGCAGTATGGCGTGCGGCAGCCGCCCGTCGATGATGTGCGCCTTGGCAGTCCCGCCCTCGAGCGCGCGCAGCGACGACTCCACCTTCGGCAGCATCCCGCCATCGATGACGCCGGACTTCATGAGCCGCTCGGCCTCCTTGCGGGGCAGCGTGCTCACGAGCTTGCCATCCTTCCCCTTGATCCCCTGCACGTCGGTCAGATGAATGAGCTTCTCGGCGCCGAGCGCCGCCGCGATCTCACCGGCCACCAGGTCGGCGTTGATGTTGTAGGTCTCGCCGCCACCGCCCACGCCCACCGGCGCGATGACCGGGACGAAGCCACGCTCCTCCAGCAGGCGGATCGGCTCGGCGTTGACGCGCTCCACCTCGCCCACGAGCCCGATGTCCACGACCTCGCCGTTCTCGAGCCGGTGCAGGCGGCGGCGGGCCAGGAGGAGCTGGCCGTCCTTGCCGGAGAGGCCGACCGCCTTGCCGCCGTGGTGGTTGATGAGGCCGACGATCTCCTTGTTGATCTTGCCGACCAGCACCATCTCGACGATCTCGACCGTCTCCTCATCGGTGACGCGCATGCCGCCGACGAACTCCGGCTCCTTGCCGAGCCGCTTCATGAGCGCACCGATCTGCGGTCCGCCGCCGTGGACGATGACGGGGTTGATGCCGACCAGGTGAAGGAGAATCACATCGAGCGCAAAGGACTCTTTGAGGTCGGCCTGCTCCATCGCGGCGCCGCCGTACTTGATGATGACGGATTTTCCCCTGAACTCCCGGATGTACGGGAGCGCCTCCATGAGGATCTCGACGCGCTTGACCTCGTTGTCCATCACAGGATGTACCGGGAGAGGTCCTGATCGCGCCAGATGTCGGCGAGCCGCTGGCGGACGTACTCGGCGTCGATCGTCAGATCTTTGCCGGGCATGTCCGGGGCATCGAACGAGATGTCCTCCAACAGCTTCTCCATGATCGTGTAGAGGCGCCGCGCGCCGATGTTCTCCGTGCTCGCGTTCACGCGCATGGCGATATCGGCCACCGCCTCCACCGCCTCCGGCAGGAAGCGGAGAGTCACCCGCTCCGTCTTCAGCAGCTCCACATACTGGCGGATCAGCGCGGTCTGCGGCTCGGTCAGAATGCGGACGAAATCCTCGCGCGTCAAGGGCTCGAGCTCCACCCGGATGGGAAAGCGGCCCTGCAGCTCGGGGATCAGATCGGAGGGCTTGGCCACGTGGAACGCGCCGGCGGCGATGAACAGGATGTGGTCGGTGCGGACGATCCCGTACTTCGTCGTGACGGAGGAGCCCTCCACGATGGGCAGCAGGTCGCGCTGGACACCCTCGCGTGAGACGTCCGGCCCATGGCTGCCCTCGCGGCCGGCCACCTTGTCGAGCTCGTCCAGGAACACGATGCCGGAGTTCTCGACACGCCGGATGGCCTGCGGGATGACCTCGTCCATGTCGACCAGCTTGGCCGCCTCTTCCTGCGCCAGCAGCCGCCGGGCTTCCGCGATCCGCAGCCGCCGCCGCTTCGTCCGCCCCGGCATGAGGTTCGACAGCATGTCCTTCAGATTGATGCCCATCTCTTCCATGCCCTGGCCGGAGAACACCTCGAGCATCGGCATGGTCGGCTGCTGCTGCGTCTCGACCTCCACCACCCGGTCGTCGAGCCGACCCGCGCGCAGCTGCGTCCGGAGCTTCTCCAGCGTCGCCTCGCGCGAGGCGTCGGGGGACACTTGCTCGAGCGATGCGCTGCCGAACGGCTCGCCGCCGCGGCGGGGCAGCAGCAGATCCAGCAGGCGGTCCTCGGCCAGCTGCTCGGCCTTGTCGCGGACCTGCGCCGTCAATTCCGCCTTGACCATGTTGACGGCAAGCTCCGTGAGATCGCGGATCATCGACTCGACGTCCCGGCCGACGTAACCGACCTCCGTGTACTTCGACGCCTCGACCTTGATAAAGGGCGCCTGCGCGAGCTTGGCGAGCCGGCGGGCCACCTCCGTCTTGCCGACTCCGGTGGGCCCGATCATGATGATGTTCTTCGGCGCGACCTCGTCGCGCAGCTCCGGCGGCAGGCTCTGGCGGCGCCATCGGTTCCGCAGGGCGATGGCCACCGCCCGCTTCGCCTTCCGCTGGCCGACGATGTAGCGGTCCAGCTCGGCCACGATCTGCGCCGGGGTGAGACTCTGCGCGGCAGTTGAGTGGCTGCGTTCCTCGATCATTGGGTGTCGAGCAGCTCCACGGAGATGTGGTCGTTGGTGTAGATGCAGATGCCGGCGGCGACGCGCATCGATTCGGTGACGATGGCCTTGGCGTCGAGGTCGGAGTGGGCGATCAGCGCGCGGGCGGCGGCCAGCGCGAAGGGGCCGCCGGAGCCGATGCCGATGAGACCGTCATCCGGCTCGATGACGTCCCCGGTGCCGGACACGATCAGCGAGTGGTCGCGGTCGGCCACGCCGAGCAAGGCTTCCAGCCGCCGCAGGACACGATCCGTTCTCCAGTCCTTGGCCAGCTCGACCGCCGCGCGCGACAGGTTGCCGCGATGCTCCTCGAGCTTCGCCTCGAAGCGCGCGAACAGCGTGAAGGCGTCCGCGGCGGCCCCGGCAAATCCGGCGAGTACGCGGTCGTGATAGAGCTTGCGGACCTTCCTGGCGCCGGCTTTCACCACGGTGTTGCCGATCGTCACCTGCCCGTCCCCGGCGATGGCGACCTGGCCGCGGTGCCGGACGGCCAGCACCGTGGTCGCATGGATGACGCCGCCGATCATTGCTTCTGAGAGCGGGGATGCGCGGCGTCGTAGACCTTCATCAGCTGGTCGGCGCCGACGTGGGTGTAACGCTGGGTGGTCGACAGTCGGCTGTGTCCGAGCAGCTCCTGGATCACGCGCAGATCGGCACCGCCGTCGAGCAGATGCGTCGCGAACGTATGACGCAGGGTGTGTGGCGTGACCCGGCGGGTCACGCCGGCCGCCGCGGCGGCCCTGCGGACGATGGCGCGGATCGAGCGCACCCCGAGCCGGCCTCCCCGCGCGCTCGTGAACACTGGACCGCGGCCGGCGGCGCGTCGACCCACGTAGGTGTCGAGCGCGCGAGCGGCCGCGGCGCCGTACGGCACGATCCGTTCCTTCCGCCCCTTGCCGAGCACCCGGACGGTGCGCGCGTCGCGGTCGACCGCATCGAGATCGAGACCGGCGAGCTCCGAGACGCGCAGCCCCGTCGCGTAGAGCAGCTCGAGGATCGCGACGTCGCGATCGCGCGAGGTGCCGCCGAGGGCGCGTGCCCGCACGAGCACGGCGGCCTCGTCGATCGGCAGGAAGCTGACGAGCTTGCGCGTCGGCCGCGGGCCGCGTAGCTCGCGGGCGGGATTCCGCTCGACTACTCCGCGCCGCACGAGGAACCGATAGAAGCTGCGGACGGCGGCGAGCTTTCGGGACACCGACGTGGGATCGAGGCCGCGACGGTGGAGCATGGCCAACCAGCCGCGGATGGCGCGCAGGTCGGCCGTGGCCGGCCGCAGCGTTTCTTTCGCCAGGTGCGCTTCGAAATCGAGCAGGTCGGCGCGATAGCTACGCAGGGTGTGCGGTGAGGCGTTCTTCTCCACCTCGAGATGCCGGAGAAAGGCCGTTACCGGCGCCTTCATGCCACGGGGATCTCTTCCTCCCGCTTGTAGTCGCAACCCTCGCGCACGCACGTGCGTGTCTGGCGCCCGCGAGCCACGCGCTCGGTGACGAACGTCGCGCCGCACTTCGGGCACGGCTCGGCGACGGGCCGCTGCCACACCACGAAGCTGCACGCCGGGTAGGCCGAGCATCCGAAGAACGTACGGCCCTTGCGGGACCGCCGCTCCACGAGCTGGCCCGTGCAGCCTGCCTGCGGACACGCGATGCCGAGCGTGACGGGCTTCGTGGTCTTGCACTCGGGATAGCCCGAGCAGGCGATGAACTTCCCGAACCGGCCGTGCTTGATGACCATTGGCTTGCCGCAGGTCGGACAGATCTCGTCGGTGGGCTGGTCCTCCGCGCGCTCGCTCCCGGGTAGGTTGCGCTTGTACTTGCAGTCGGGGTAATTCGAGCAGGCGATGAACTTCCCGAAGCGGCCGCGGCGCTCGAGCAGATCCCCTCCGCACTCCGGGCACGCCTCGCCGATCTTCACACCGGCCTTCTCGCTGCCCATTTCCTTCTTCGCACGGGCGAGGTCGCGCTTGAAGGGCTCGTAGAAGTCCTTGATCGTGTCGACCCAGGACATCTCGCCTTCCTCGACCTTGTCGAGCTCACCTTCCATCTGGGCGGTGAACTCCACGTTCATGATGTCGCCGAAGAACGGCAGCAGCTTGTCGGTGACGGCCATCCCGAGCTCCGTCGGGAACAGCGTGCGCCGCTCGCGCCGCACGTAACCCCGATCGTTGATGATAGTGCCGAGGATCGACGCATAGGTCGACGGCCGGCCGATGCCGAGCTCCTCGAGCGCCTTGATCAGCGAGGCCTCCGTGTATCGGGGCGGCGGCTGCGTGAAGTGTTGCTTCGGGTCGAGGCCGAGCAGCGTCAGGACCTCGCCCTCCTCGAGAGCCGGCATGGCGCGGTCGGCCTCGTCATCGGCGGACACCTCGTCCTCCTCGCGGCTCTCGACGTACACGGCGGTGAAGCCCTTGAACTTCAGCGTCTGACCCTGCGCCCGAAACACGCAGTCGCCGGCGACGATGTCGGCGCTGACCGTGTCGTAGACCGCCGGCATGAGCTGGCTCGCCAGGAATCGCTCCCAGATCAGACGATAGAGGGCCAGTTGGTCCTTGGTCAGGAAGCGGGCGATGGACTTGGGATCACGCGCGACATCGGAAGGCCGGATGGCCTCGTGCGCTTCTTGAGCGCTGCCCCGCGACTTGTAGGTCGGCGAGGCGTCGGGCAGATACTCGGCGCCGAGACGCTCGGTGGCCCAGCGCCGGGCGTCGGCCTGGGCATCCTGCGCGATGCGCACGGAGTCGGTCCGCATGTACGTGATGAGACCAACGGCGCCGTCGTCGCCGAGCTCGACGCCCTCGTAGAGCTGCTGGGCCACCGTCATCGTCTTCTTGGCCGAGAAGCCGAGCTTGCGGCCGGCATCCTGCTGGAGCGTGGACGTGATGAACGGCGGGGCCGGATTGCGCCGCCGCTCGCCGCGTGTGACCGAGCGCACGACGAAGCGCTGACCGCCCAGGCGCGCCACGAGCGCCTGCGTGTCCGCCTCGTTCGCGAGCGCCGCCTTCTCGCCGGCCACCTCCCGCAGCGTCGCCTCGAACTCCGGCGGCTGCGTGGCGGACAGGCGCGCGTGGAGCGACCAGTATTCGACCGGCACGAACACGCCGATCTCGCGCTCGCGGTCGACGATGAGCCGCACCGCGACCGACTGCACGCGGCCGGCCGACAGGCCTCGCTGGACCTTGTCCCACAGCAGCGGCGACAGGCTGTAGCCCACCAGGCGGTCCAGCACGCGGCGCGCCTGCTGGGCGTCGACCTTGTGCATGTCGATCTTGCCAGGCTTGGTGAACGCGGCCTTCACCGCGCGCTCGGTGATCTCGTTGAACGTGATCCGGTAGACCTTCTTCTTGTCGACGGCCAGCTCCTGCGCCAGATGCCAGCCGATCGCTTCACCCTCGCGGTCAGGGTCGGTCGCGACGTATAGCGCCTCGGATTTCTCCGCGGCCTTTTTCAAGTCTTCGAGGACCTTGTGCTTGGCCGGCGAGATCACGTACTTGGGCTTGAAGTTCTTCTTCGGATCCACGCCGAGCTGCGACTTCGGCAGGTCCCGCACGTGTCCCATGGACGCCTTCACGATGAATTTCCCGTCCAGATACTTCTGGATCGTCTTCACCTTGGTCGGCGACTCGACCACCACCAACGAACGCTTCGCCACGTCTACGCTCCCCTCGACCGCGCGCGGACGGCGATCCATCGCTGCCCTGCCAGCTGCCGGGCGCATCCGCCCAACTCCAGCGACGTCAGGATCGCGCCGACCTTCGCGGCATTCGTCCCTGCTCGAGCGATGAGTCGCTCGATGTGCTGCGCTTCGTCCACGCTTAAGAGTCCGAGTATCCGCGCTTCGTCGCTGCCGGCAACCGGACTGTCCAGCGCCATTGACGACACAGCCGCGGCGCGCACGCGGCGACGCCACGGCTCAGGTAATTCTTGCACGACATCACTCCAGCGCTCTACAAGTGTAGCACCGTCCCTCAGGAGCCTATGCGTCCCGGCGCTCGTGGGCGACGAGATTTTGCCCGGAACTGCGAATACTTCGCGGCCGAGGTCGGCCGCAAATCCGGCGGTGATGAGGCTGCCGCTGCGCTCCGCGGCTTCGACCACCACCACCCCGAGCGCGAGCGCGGCCAGGGTGCGGTTGCGGTTCGGGAAATTGTGCGGCAGCGGCGGCGTGCCCGGTGGGAACTGGGTGAGCAGCGCGCCGCGTGCCGAGACCTCGCGCGCCAGCGCGCCGTTCTCCGGCGGATAGACGACGTCGATGCCCGCGCCGAGCACGGCGATAGTCCGGCCGCCCGCGGCCAGCGCACCGCGATGCGCGGCCGTGTCGACGCCACGGGCAAAGCCGCTCACGATCGTCACGCCACGCGCCGCGAGGTCCGATGCGAGCTGCTCGGCGACTTCGACGCCGTAGGCGCTGGCGCGCCGAGCGCCGACGATGGCCACCGCCAGCGTATCGTCGGGCACCACCGCGCCGCGGAGCCACAGCTCTGGTGCCGGCGTCAGTGCCGCGAGCGCGGCGGGATACGTCGTGTCGAGCGGATATATATGGATGGGGTCGATCGTCATGCTCGGAGTCGCCGCAGGCGTCAGTGTAGCGTCCGCGCAGGGCGGATCAATGCCTCACCGCGGATACGTCTCCGATCAGCGCGACGGCGTGCGCGAGGCGCGGAGAAACGAGCGCGCCTTGCCGGCGGCGTCGCTGCGCGGATAGTCGCGCAGGATGCGCTCCCACGCGACGGCCGCGGGGACGGGCTCCCGCAGGCTGGCGTGGCACATGCCGATTCGTAGCAGCGCGTCGGCAGCGGCGGGCGGGGTCGGCGCCATCTGGAGCACGCGGTTGAACTCGATCAGCGCCTGCGGATAGTCGCGCTGCACGAAGTACGCCTCGCCGATCCAGAACTGCGCGCTCGGCGCGAGCGGATGCTTCGGGTACTTCGCGATGAAGTCGAGGAAGTCGAGCACCGCTTGCCCGTGCTCGCGTGCGCGGAAGGTGTTGCGCGCGGCGGCGAACGCCTGCTCCACGGTCTCGTCGCGCCCATCACGCGGGTTGCTCTCCGGCGCCGGCGTGGCGGCGGGCGGCGCCGCGGGCTGCGCCGGCGTCACCGCTGCCGGGGGAGCCGGCACCGTCGCCGGCCGTGCTCCCGCGGCGACGCGGCCCTGCCGTACCTCATCCTCGGTGACCTGCACGCGCGTTCGAAGGCGCACGACCTCGGAGGTGGCGTCACGAAGCGTCTGCTGTGTCTCCGCCGCCCGCGCGTCGATGGATCGCAACTCGGCGAGGGCGCGCGCCAGGTCGGCCGCCACGAGATCTTGCGCGACACGAACCTCGGTCAGCTCGGCGCGCACCGTGCCAACCTCCGCCCGAACCTCGTGCACCGATGCGCGCGTCGCGCACCCGGCCGCGATCGCGGCGACGAGCACGAGGCCCGCGTGATAATTGGCTCGAAGTCTCAGCGACTAAGTTCCCGTATTAATATCACTTCCAGTTCGCTTCCGACGTCGACCATCGTGTCGCCTTGCAGCACGGCCAGGCCGTCCGCGGCGACCATCGAGCGGAGAATGCCCGAGCCCTGGTCGCCGGTCAGGCGCGCGCGCCAGCGGCCGTCACGCTCCTCCAGTGACACGCGGAGATACGCGCGACGCGAGCCGCGGTTCGCGATCCGCTCGGCCGCGATCGCGTGGACCCGTGGCCGATTCAGACGGCGCCGCCCCTGCGCGGCCAGCAGCGCCGGGCGGACGAACAGCTCGAAGGTGACCATCGCCGAGACCGGATTGCCCGGCAGCCCGAAGACGGGCCGGTGGCCGAGCGTCCCGAACGTGATCGGCTTGCCCGGCCGCATATTCACCTTCCACAAGTGCAGCTCAGCCCCCGCGGCGGCGAGCGCCTCGCGAACCAGGTCGAGATCGCCGACCGAGACGCCGGCGGACGACACCAGCACGTCGGCCTCGGCGCCGCGACGAATGCGCTCGCCGATGACCTCGAGGCGGTCGGGCACCACGCCGAGGTTGATCGCAATACCGCCGGCCTCCATGACTTGGGCCATGAGCGAATAGCTGTTCGAATTTGGGATCTGCGCGGGCCCGGGCTCGACACCGAGGTCGGCCAGCTCACTTCCGGTCGAGAGCACGGCGACACGCGGCCGCCGCGAGACCTCGACCTGGGCGTGCCCCAGCGTGGCGAGCAATCCGATCTCCGCCGGACCGATCACGGTCCCGGGCTCCAGCACGAGGTCGCCGGCGCGGACGTCCTCACCTGCGGGACGCACGTACGCGCCCCGCTCGGTGGCGGCGCGAAGCGTCACGCACGGCTCCGTGGCTTCGACGTCTTCCTGGGGTACGACGGCGTCGGCGCCGCCGGGCAACGGCGCGCCGGTGAAGATGCGCATCGCCTCGCCGGTCCCGATCGGCCGATCCGGGACCGCGCCGGCGACGACGCGGCCGACGACGGTCAGCGCGGCGCCGGGATGCGTATCGCTGGCGCGGACGGCGTAGCCGTCCATCGAGGAGTTCGGCCACGGCGGGATCACGCGCGTCGAGCGCACCGTCTCGGCGAGCACGCGCCCGAGTGACGCGACCAAGTCCACCCGCTCGGTCGGCAACGGCCGGACCTTCGCGAGAATCTGCGCCAGCGCCTCCTCGACGCTCAGCATGCCGCGAGTGTACTACGCACTTCGATCGACCCTGCGATCCCGAGTCGCGCCACGGCTCCGCCGGGGGTATGGAGGCCATGTCGGGGCCGCTCGCGCGATCCCGAGTCGCGCCACGGCTCCGCCGGGGGTATGGGGGCCATGTCGGGGCCGCTCGCGCGATCCCGAGTCGCGCCACGGCTCCGCCGGGGCGCGATGAGCGTTGGGGGTATGGGGGCCATGTCGGGGCCCCCATCTTATTAAGGATGGGGGAGATTGAAGACGGGCCGCACGCGCTGCATGTAGACGCGGCGGCTCAGCATGAACAGCGCGAGAAAACCGAGCGTGATCGCGAAGTCCCGGACCCGGAACGGCAGCCCGCCCTGCACCGACATGGACGGGAAGATCACGAACACGCGCTCCAGGAAGATAGCGACGAGGCCGAAGAGCGCGACGATGAAGAGCGGGCCGTGGCGCTGCGGTGGCCGGCCCGTCAGACGCTTCAGGAGATACATGAACGGGATCAGCCAGCCGAGGCAGAAGATCACCCAGGCCAGCGTCAGCCACGGCTGCACGAGGAACCGGCCGACGAAGAAGCGCGTCTCCACCGGAACGTTGCCGTACCAGATGACCAGGTATTGCGACCAGAAGAAGTACATCCACATGATCGACAGCGTGAACTGCAGCTTGGCGACGTCCTGCACGGCGGCCGGCGGAATCACCGCGAGCCCCCGGGCATTGGCCCGGATCGTGAGAATCGACAGCAGGCAAAAGGCCGTGTAGAGGGCGGTCACGGCGAAGTAGCCGCCAAAGAGGCCGCTGTACCAGATCGGATCGAGGGTCATCACCAGGTCGAATCCCCAGAGCGACACGGTGACCAGCCAGAAGAAGAGCAGCGCCGTCGCCAGACGATTGCGACGCACGCGGACGGCGGCGTCGCCGGGGGGCACGGAGTCACGCAGGATCGCGGCTGCAAACACGAAGCAGACGGCGAACAGCACCGCGGCCAGGCCAAGCGTGCGCAGGAAGAAGAACGGCGTGTTGAGCCACGCGGCCTTCACCGGGATCGGATGACTCACCCACGGGTACAGGACCTCGCGGCCGAGGAACAGCACGGCCAGGAGCACGAACGCGACGGGCAAGAAGCCCACCGTCGTCACGGCGATCCGGCGCACGCTCGGCGACCAGCGCGCCTCCGTGAGCTGCATCATGGCGCCGATGGCCGGCCCCGTCACGGCAAGGCCCGACCAGAACACCACGTTCACGAGATAGATGGACCAGGTCCGTCCCGCGTCGGCGGAGCCCGCGCCGAGCAGAAAGGCCACGGCGCCGATCGCTGCCAGCACACCCCAGACGGCCGTCACGGCTTGGCCGTCCGCGCCGGCGGTGCCGCCGGGACGAGCGAGCGGAGATAGTTCACGATGTGCCACGCCTCCTCGGAGGACAGCGCTTCCCCGTAGGCCGGCATGACGGCGCCCCCAACCATGATGTAGCTGTGCCAGTAGCCGTCGGTCCGCTGCCGCTGCAGCTCCGCGTTGGTCAGATCGGGCGTCGGGATGAACTTCGTGGCCACGGGGCCGGTGGTGCCGCCCTTGGCCTCGGGACCGTGGCACGGCGTGCAGAAGACGTCGTAGCGCTCCTTGCCGACGGTCACGGAGTCGGGCGACGGCTTCACCGGGTTCGGGATCTTGGCCGCCACGTCGCGCTGCTCACGCGGAACCAGTGGGCGCGTGCCGCGTGGGACGACGCCGGCCGGCATGACGAAGACACGCTCGCCCGGCTGGATGCGCGCCGTCTGCGTCATGTTGTTGACGAACCGGTAGGCCGCCACCGCGCCCATGAGCCCGGCGGCGCCGGCCACCAGTAGCAGCACGAGCAGGAACACGTACTTCACGCGCGGACCTCGTCGGCGCCGGCGCCACGGAGAATGTCGCGCACGGACGGACTGCGCTCGGGCGCACAGTGCACGGCCACGCCGAAGCGATCGTTGGTGAACCTCGGATCGTAGCTCGCCGAGCGCCGGAAGCGCGGCAGTCGCCCGAGCACGACCATGCCGATCAGCGTCGCCACGCCGCCGAACAGCACCATCATCTCGAACATGATCACGATGTACGGCGGGCTGACGGGAAAGCCGATCGGCGGCTTGCCGCCGACGAACAGGCCCCATTTCATCGAGGTCCACTGCGTGAGCAGCCACGCCGCGACGAGGCCGACCAGGCCGCCCAGGAGTGTGAAGACGCGGACGCGGCTGACCGGGCGGTCGCGCTCGAGCACGTCCTCGATCTCGTGGACGGGGATCGGCGTGTACACGGTGAGATCGTGGTAGCCCTTCGCCCGCAGCTCCTCGAGGGCGCGGACAGTCGTGTCCACGTGGGCGAAGACGCCCACCACCGTGTTAGTGGTGGCCACCATGGACCGCGTCCTTCATCGGCGGCGGGAGCGTCTCCTTCACCTCCACCACCGACAGCGAGGGCATCACCTTGATGAAGCCGAGGAAGAGCAGGAAGAACCACGCGAAGCTGCCGATGACGATCGTGGAGTCGGTGACCGTCGGCACGTAGATGCCCCAGGTGTACGGGTAGAAGTCGTGTCCCAGCGAGGGCACGATGATGTTGAAGCGCTCGAACCACATGCCGATGAGCACGAGGATCGACACCACGTAGAGCCAGGACGGACTCGTCCGCGCGGGCTTCCAGAAGAGGATCAGCGGCGCCACGCAGTTGCAGAAGTACATGGTGGCCAGCGCCCACCAGTACGTGCTCGAGAGCCGCCAGAACAGCGAGGCCTTCTCGATGTGATCGCCGCTGTACCAGGAGGTGAACAGCTCGCACACGTAGAAGTACGTCAGCACCAGCCCGGTGACCAGGATCAGCTTGGCCATGTAGTCGAGGTGCCGGTCGGTGATGTAGGCGTCCAGGCGGAAGAAGTAGCGCATGGGCAGGATCAGCACGAGCACCATGGCGAAGCCGGAAAAGATCGCGCCGTCGACGAAGAACGGTGCGAACAGCGTCGAGTGCCAGCCAGGAACGAGGGCCATGGCGAAGTCCCACGACACGACGCTGTGCACGGAGAGGACGAGCGGCGTCGCGAGCGCAGCCAGCAACCCGTAGGCGCGTCGATAGTGGCGCCACTGGCTATCGGAGCCCTCCCAGCCCAGGGAGAGCATCGCGTAGATGCGGCGGCGCCAGCCCGTGGACCCGTCGCGAAGGGCCGCGACATCCGGGATGAGTCCCACGATGAAGAACACGGTGCTGATCGATAGATACGTGGAGATGGCGAACACGTCCCACACCAGCGGCGACTTGAAGTTGGGCCACAGGTCGCGCTGGTTCGGATAGGGCAGCAGGAAGTACGCGAACCACATCCGCCCCGCGTGGATCAGCGGGAACAGGCCCGCCGTCATGACCGCGAAGATGGTCATGGCCTCGGCGCCGCGGTAGATGGAGGTCCGCCACCGGGCTCGGAAGAGGTACAGGACGGCGGAGATGAGCGTCCCCGCGTGGCCGATACCGATCCAGAACACGAAGGTCGTGATGTACATCGCCCACATCTGGGGCACGCGCTTGCCGGCGGAGCCCATACCGACGAAGATCTGGTAAGTCCACGCCAGGAAGAAGCACGTCAGCAGCAGCCCGACGATGGACATCCACGCGAAGTAGAGATTGCCGGGCGGGCGCAGCGTGGCCAAGACGTCGCGGTTGACATCGCCGTAGGTCGGCGTCGACGTGTGGCGCTGCTCGACGACGCTCATCAGTGCCCCCTCACCACTTTCTTCAGATACGTCACGCCCGGCCGCGTGCCGAGCTCGTCCAGCACCGCGTAGGCGCGCGGCGCGTGCGACAGCTTCGTCACCGCGCTGCCCTCGTCCTTGAGGTTCCCGAACGTGATCGCCTGGGTGGGACAGGTCTGCTGGCAGGCGGTCACGATGTCGCCGTCGCGCACCGGGCGCTTCTCGTCACGCGCGCGGTCCTTGCCGGCCACGATGCGCTGGATGCACATCGTGCACTTCTCCATGATGCCGAGCTGACGCACCGTCACGTCCGGGTTCAGCTGCACGTCGAGTGGCGCCGGGAAATCATAGTTGTACCAGTTGAAGCGGCGCACGTGGTACGGGCAGTTGTTCCCGCAATATCGGGTGCCGACACACCGGTTATAGACCTGTCCGTTCAGGCCCTCTTCCGTCCGGTAGGCGGCGAACACGGGACAGACCGGCTCGCACGGCGCCACTTCGCAGTGCTGGCAGAACATCGGCATGAAGAAGTTCGGCGAGTGATCGGCGGGCTTGCCGTCCTCGCGCCAGCGCTCGACGCGCAGCCAGTGGACCTGACGCCCGTACGCGGCTTCCGCCTTGCCGACCACCGGCACGTTGTTCTCGGCGATGCAGGCGACCGCGCACGCGCCGCAGCCAACGCACGCGTCGACGTCGACGGCCATCCCCCATCGGTTGGCCGGATAGCGCTGGTCCGCGTACATGGTCTGGACCTCGTGGGGCTCGCTCTTGCCGCGCAGCGCCTGCTCCCGCGCGGCCGCGAGATCGACGTGGCGGGCGAGCTCGCGGTGATCCTGACCGAACGTCGCCTGCAGTACGGCGAGCGGACGCCGCGCCCCCGTGCGGGTCAGCGTCACGCGTACGCCGAGGTACTGCACGCCGCCCGACGCGGGATCAGGCGCGCCGGACAGCAGCGCGACCGGGTTCTGCCCTGTCGAGGGCGCGCCGACGTAGCGCGGAACGTGATAGCGCGCGTAGTGGTGGCCGATCGGGATGGCGACGGCCTTGGGATGTAGGCCCGGCCGCGGATACGCGGGCAGCTCAATGGCCCCATGCGGTGACGTCACCCGCACCACGTCGCCCCGCGCGACGCCGAGCGACTGCGCCGTCTCTTCCGCGAGCTCGACCCAGGCGTCCCACGCCACCGACGTCATCGAGTCGGGCGTCTCCTGCAGCCATGCTCGGCTGGCGCCGCGCCCGTCGTACATCCGCAGCGATGGATACGCGAGCAGCGCGTAGCCGTCGGCGTCCCCCTCGAGCTTGGCCGGCCCCATCTCCACGGGGGTGGGCTTCGCCGCGACGGCGACGGTGGGGACGTCACGCCACACGCCGCCCTGCCCGAGCGCGGCGGCGACGTCCCCTTTCACCACCGGCTCCCACGCCGCCCGCACGTACTGCTCGAACGTCTCCCACGGCAGCGGCCCCTTCCCCGCCTCGCCACCGAGGACGGTGCGCGCCACGGTGAGCAGCACGTCGCCCATCGTTCGCGAGTCGCGGATCGGCTTCATGGTGGGTTGCATGAAACCGACCACGCCTTCGCGTGGTGAGTAGTCACCCCACGACTCGAGCCAGTGCGTGTCGGGAAGGACCAGATGCGCCAGCGCCGTCGTCTCGTCGGGCTGGTTCGCGAACGAGACGACGAAGGGCACCTTCGCCAGCGCCTCCGCCGTCTTGAGTCCGCCGGGCAGCGTGAACGCCGGGTTCACACCGGGGCCGAGCACGAGCGCCTCGATCTCCCCGGCCCCCATCGCCTGTACGAGCCGCGCGACATCGACAAAGGGCGTGACCTTGCCATATGCCCAGTCGGCGCCGAAGCGAACGGTGCGGCCGACGTTGCCGACGGCTGCATTGAGAAGATTGATGGCGATCTGCGTCGGCGTCGCGTTGGAGCCGCTCACGGCGGCGCCGCCGCCGATCGCGAGGCTCGGCTTGCCACGACCGAACGTCTCGGCGACATGCTCGATCGTCCGCGCGTCCACGCCGCTCTCGTCGGCCGCGCGCTTGACGTCGATCTGCGCGACGGCGCCGGCATAGGCGCGATCCGCCATGCCCTTCTCGACGAGGATCTTCAAGATCGCAAGTGCCAGCAGCCCTTCCGTGCCCGGCGCGTTCTGGACCCACTCGTCGGCATTGGCGGCGGTGAGCGACTGGCGCGGCTCGACGTGGATGAGCGTCCCCGTCCGACCCTCGCGGAACGCATGCATCCGCGCGAAGTCCCCGGGGTAGTGCACGTTGTTGATCCACGTCTCGAGGAAGTCGGCACCGAAGTTGAGAATGACCTGCGCGTCGGCGAAGCCGTACGACGGCACGGCGTCGCGTCCGAAGGTCGCCCGGTTCGCCGCGCGCAGGCCCTCGTAGCCGAAGGGCTCGAGCGTCACCCGCGGTCGCGCGCCGAGCGCTTGCCCGAAGCGGTCCAGGAGCGCGCCGAGACTGCCGTTCTCGAGCTGGCTGACGACGGCGATGGCGCGGGCCTTGTTGGCGCCGCGAAGCGCGGTGAGCGTGTCGGTGAATGTCTTGATCGCGTCGTCCCAGCCGATCGGCCGCAGGCTGGCGCCGTCGCGTCGCTGCGGTCCGGCGAAGCGATCGGGATGATAGAGCCCCTGCAGCGCCGCCTGCCCACGCACGCACAGGGCCCCGCGATTGATCGGGTGATCCGGATTCCCCTCGAGCTTCACGACGCGGCCGTCGCGGTTCCGCGCCAGCACGCCGCACCCGGCCGGGCACTCACGACACACGGTCGCGAAGTAGGCCGCGACGCCGGGAACGAGCTGCTCGTTCGGAACGACCAGCGGCAGGATCGTCTCCGTCGCCTGCTGGCAGCCGCCGGCCGCCGCCGCAACGCCGCTGCTGGCGACGATCTTGAAGAAGTCGCGTCGCCTCATGCCCCCCTCAGTGGTGACACGCCACGCAGTCGAGCGGCGCCCGCATGCCGCGCGCGGCATTCTCCTTGCGGTGACAGTCGAGGCACCAGCCCATCGACAGCGGGGGCGCGGCCGGACGCAATCCCGCGACGTGCAGGAGGTCGTTGACGACTCGCGGGCCGGTGCTGCCCGCGGCCGTCGTCATCGTCTCCACCGGACCGTGACATTTCTGACAGGTGATTCCGCCGCGGATGTGCGCCTTGTGCGGGAAGTACGTGAACTCGGGCACCTTGAAGACGCGGACCCAGGGGATCGGCTCACCGCTCGCCGCATACTGCGCGAGCTTCTGGATCTCCGGCCTGTCGGCGGCCGTGATCTTGTGACAGCCGAGGCAGCGCTGCACCGACGGCAGTCCCGCGTACTCGGAGCGACGCGCGTCGGCGTGGCAGTACTGACAGTCCATCTTGTACGTCTGCACGTGCGTGTTGTGGGGAAACGCGATCGGCTGCGTCGACGGCTTGGCCGCCGCCGGCTGTCGGCTCCACGACGCGACCACCAGGAAGATCAGGACGGCGAGGAGTACGACGCCCAGCGCGCCCACACCCGCCTTCGCCATCGACAGTCGAACACCCTCCCCGGATCCGTGGATGCTCTGCGAACGGAATGCGCGTGAAACATATCACTTGCGTAGAAGCGAGTCAACGAGCTACGCCGACGCGAGCATCGCCTGCGTCGCCGCACGCGCGGCGGCGTCGATGTCGTCCTCGCTGTGGGCCAGCGAGACGAAGGCCGCCTCGAACTGCGAGGGCGCAAGCGCGACACCGCGCTCGAGCATGCCGTGGAAGAAGCGCGCATAGCGGGCGGTATCGGCCGCGCGGGCGCCGGCATAGTCGCGGACCGGCCCTGCGCAGAAGAACGCCGTCAGCATGGAGCCCACGCGATTGACCGTGAGCGGCACGCCGGCCTTCTCGGCCGCCTCGCCGAGACCCCGCTCGAGCCGCGCGCCCAGCGCATCGAGACGGCGGTAGACCTTGCGATCTTCGAGAGCGCGCAGCGTCGTGAGTCCGGCCGCCACCGCGAGCGGATTCCCCGACAGCGTGCCCGCCTGATAGACGCCTCCGAGCGGCGCCACATGCTCCATGAGTGCCCGCGCGCCGCCGTACGCGCCGACCGGCAGGCCACCCCCGATGATCTTGCCCAGACACGTGAGGTCGGGCCGCACGCCGTACAGCTCCTGGGCGCCCCCACGGGCGATGCGAAAGCCCGTGATCACCTCGTCGAAGATCAGGAGCGCACCATGGGCGGCGGTGATCTCGCGCAGGCCCGCCAGGAACCCGGGCGCCGGCGCCACCACGCCCATGTTGCCGGCTACCGGCTCCACGATGAGGGCCGCGATGTCCGTCCCCCGTGCGCGGAAGAGCTCGCGGACGGCGGCGAGGTCGTTGAACGGCAGCGTCAGCGTCAAGCTCGCCAGCGCCGCGGGCACGCCGCGGCTGTCCGGAATACCGAAGGTGGCGCCACCGGAGCCGGCCTTCACGAGCAGGCTGTCGGCGTGGCCGTGATAGCAGCCGTCGAACTTCACCAGCACGTCGCGGCCGGTGGCGCCGCGCGCGAGCCGAATGGCGCTCATGGCCGCCTCGGTGCCCGACGACACGAGTCGCACCATCTCCATCGACGGATACGCATCCGTCAGCCTCGCCGCCAGCTCCACCTCCTGCGGCGTCGGCGCGCCGTAGCTGGTGCCGCGAGCGGCCGCCTCCGCCACCGCCTCCACCACCGCCGGCGGCGCATGGCCGAGCACGAGCGGCCCCCAGGAGGCGACGAAGTCGAGATACTCGCGCCCATCCACGTCCCAGACGCGGGCCCCCTCGCCGCGGGCGATGAATCGCGGCTCGCCACCGACCGACCGGAACGCGCGCACGGGACTGTTCACGCCGCCCGGCATCCGGCGCTCGGCCTCGGCGAGCAGGCGACGCGAGCGCGCGGTGGTGAGGGCCTCGGCGGAGGCATCGAGGTCGCCGGCGTCCACGCGCTCGAAGGCGGACGACGCGCGCTCGAAGCGAAACGCGGCGAGCGACTTCACCTCGCGTCCGATCACCGACACCACGACGTACACGGCACCGGGATACGCGGGCTCGCCGCGAATCAGCGCCTGAGCGCGATCGGTCTCCGAGAAGTACGCGCCGGCATTCGGATGCGAGTGGTAGATGACCGAGAACTCGAAGCCCTGGTCCACCAGGCGGTTGAGCCGCAAGGCGTCGAGGGGATCCATGTAGTAGGCGTTGCGCGCCGTTCGCGGAAACGTGATCGGGTCCCGCGCGTGCATCTGGTCCTGCACGTTGCGGCAGGCGACGATGCGCCGCTCGGTGCCGCGAGTGAGAATGACGCCGCAGCACTCGTTGGGATACTCGGCGACCGCCTGCTGCTTGATGGCGGCCACTTCCGCCGGCGTCATCAGCATCGGCCACCCGCCAGGGCCGGGATGATCGCCACCTCGTCGCCGTCGCTCAGCGGCGTCGACAAACCCTGCAGCGCGTCGATGGCCTCGCTGTTCACGTAGATGGCGATGTGGCGATGGACCTCGCCCTGCTCGTTGCGGACGAGCCCGCGCAGGCCATCATAGGCGGCTTCGAGCTCGTCCAGCGCGTTGCTGACGTCGCCCGAGGTTACCTCGATACGATCACGGTTGCTGGTCGCCCTGCGAAAGGGCGTGGGGATGTAGACGATCACGGCCATGATTCTCCTCGCTCGACCGCGCGTCGCGCTCAGCCGATGCTCAGGTATCGCTCGCCGGTATCCGGAAGGACGGTGACGACGAGCTGGTCCGGACGCAGCCCGGCCGCCACCTCGCACGCCGCCCACACGGCGGCACCGGCCGAGACACCGACCAGCAGCCCTTCCTCACGGCTGAGCCGTCGCGAAAACGCGGTCGCATCCTCGTCGCGGACCTGCACGACGCGGTCGATGATGCTCTGGTTCAGGACGCCCGGGACGAAGGAGGCCCCGATGCCCTGGATGCCGTGGAGACCCGGCCGGCCGCCGGACAGCACGGGCGATTTCGCAGGCTCGACCCCAATGATCATCACGCCCGGCATTTTTTCCTTCAAGACCTCGCCGACGCCGGTGATCGTACCACCCGTGCCGACGCCGGCCACGAACGCGTCGAGCCGCCCGTCGACGGCCTCGAGGATCTCGAGCGCGGTGGTGCGGCGGTGCACCTCCGGATTCGCCGGATTCTGGAACTGCTGCGGCATGAAGTAGTCGGGATGCTCGCGCAGCAGCTCCTCGGCGGCGAAGACGGCGCCGGTCATGCCCTCGATGGCCGGCGTGAGATGGATCTCCGCCCCGAAGCGCGTCATCAGTCGCTGCCGCTCGACGCTCATGTCCTCGGGCATCGTGAGGATGAGCCGGTAGCCCTTCACCGCCGCCACCATGGCCAGCCCGATGCCCGTGTTGCCGCTCGTCGGCTCCACCAGCGTGCCGCCGGGTTGTAGCGCCCCCCGCCGCTCGGCGTCCTCGATCATGGCGAGCGCCGTGCGGTCCTTCACGCTGCCGCCAGGGTTGCGCGCCTCCACCTTGGCGACGACCGCTGCGCCGCCGGGCTTCGGCAGCCGGCGCAGCCGCACGAGCGGCGTCCCGCCGATCAGGTCCAGCACCGAGTCTGCGATCTTCATCGTTCGCCTCTCAGATGTGGTACATCGGCCGCGCCTTGCTACGGCGCTCGCGCGCGCGGAGCACGAGCTCGCCGAACGTCAGCCGATCGACGACCTTCGACACCGCCTCCGCGATCTCCTCCCACAGCTCACCGAGGTCGGACGCGGCGGCGCCGTGGCGGCGCGTGCTGGCCGCCTCGAATGGCGCGCGCGTGCCCTCCACCGCCCGCAACACCGCGCCCACCGTGATATCGTCCGGCTCGCGCGTCAGGTGATAGCCGCCGGTGGAGCCGCGCTTGGACGTCAGCAGCCCCGCGCGTTTCAGCGAGAGCAGCACCTGCTCGAGATATCGCTGCGGGATGCCCTGGCGCGCCGCCACTTCCTGGATGGGGATCAGGCCTCGCTCGCGCTGCTGCGCCAGGTCGAGCATGGCCTTGATCGCGTATTCACCCTTCGCGGAGATCCTCATGCGGCGACGTGCCTCACCGGATGCCGCGCTCGAGCAGCCGCGCCGCGTCGCGCGCGAAGTAGGTGATGACGATATCCGCGCCGGCGCGCCGGATCCCCGTCAGCGCTTCCAGCATCGCGCGTTCCTCGTCGAGCCAGCCGAGCTGGCCGGCGGCCCGGATCATCGTGTACTCGCCGGAAACCGAGTAAGCGGCGATGGGCACGCCGAACTCCATGCGAGCCCGCGCGATCACGTCGAGGTACGGCAGCGCGGGCTTGACCATGACGATGTCGGCTCCCTCGTCGAGATCGAGCGCGATCTCACGCATCGCTTCCTGAGCGTTCGCCGGGTCCATCTGATAGCCACGGCGGTCGCCGAACTGCGGCGCGCTGTCGGCCGCCTCGCGGAACGGCCCGTAGAACGCCGAGGCATACTTGGCGGAGTACGCCATGATCGGCGTCTCGGTGAACGTGGCCTCGTCGAGAGCCTCCCGGATGGCGCCCACACGACCGTCCATCATGTCGGAGGGCGCGATGATGTCGGCGCCCGCCTCGGCGTGGGACACCGCCGTACGTGCCAGCAGCTCCACCGTTGGATCGTTCCGCACGGTGCCGTCCTCGACAATGCCGCAGTGCCCGTGACTCGTGTACTCGCACAGGCACACGTCGGTGACGATCAGCAGATCGGGCACCGTGTCCTTCACCGCGCGCACCGCCTGCTGCACGACGCCGTCCTCCGCGTAGGCCTCGGAGCCGCGCGGGTCCTTGTGGGCGGGCAGGCCGAACAGCAGGACGGCCGGGATGCCCATGCCGGCCACGTCCTTGCACTCCTTGACGAGCTCGTCGACCGAGAGCCGCGACTGGCCGGGCATGGAGCCGATGGGCTCGCGCACGCCGCGACCGTGCACGACGAAGAGCGGATACATCAGGTCGTCGACGGCGAGCGTGGTCTCGCGCACGAGCTTGCGCACGAGGGTCTTTTCACGAAGGCGTCGGGGGCGGATCGACCCCTGGGCCATCAGTCGCTCCTTCTGCCCCGTCGCGCGGGGCGCTGCGGAATGCGGGCGAAGTAATCGGCGATCGCGCGCGCGAGCGCCGGAATCGTGTATTCCGCGGGCATGATGTCGGTGGTCAAGCCGTACTCGGCCGCGGTGGCGGCGGTGATCGGTCCGATCGACGCGACGGCGACTCTCCCGCGCCACGCGCGCCGCTCGTCGTCACTGAAGGCCTCGGCGAAATTGCGCGCCGTCGACGAGCTCGTGAAGGTGACGGCGTCGATGGCGCCGGCGGCCAGCGCCTCGGCCAGGCGCGGGGCGCCGCCTTCCGCCTTGCGCGTGGCATAGGCCGCGACCTCGGTCACGTGCACCCCGAGCTCGCGGAGCGCCGTCACCAGCACGTCGCGCGTCTGCGCGGCGCGTGGGAGCAGCACGCGATCGCCGGCGGTCAACCGTGGTCGCAGCCGGGCGACGAGACCCTCGGCGCGGTACTCCGCCGGCACGACGTCGACACGCACGCCGTGCTCGCGGAGCGCATCCGCGGTCGCTGGTCCGATGGCGGCGACGCGCCGACTGCTCAGGGCCGGCCAGCCGAGCCTCAGCGCCGCCAGGCGGCGGTCGACCATGAGCACGCCATTGGTCGACGTGAAGACGACCCAGGTGAACGTGTCGAGCGCGCTCAGGGCGGCGTCGAGCGGCTCCCACGAGGCCGGCGGGCCGATCACGATGGCCGGCGCCTCGATGACGCGCGCGCCGCTGGCCTCCAGCAGCTCGGTGAAGCGCTGGGCCTGCGCGGCCGCTCGCGTCACCACCACCGTTCGGCCGGTCAGCGCACGGAGCGCGGCCGACGGCCGTGGCGACGAGCGCGACGTGCCACGGCTAGCGCCCATGAGCGACTCCCGCCGGCCGCAGCGCGACCACGGCCGCGGCGCCGCGCGCCAGCAGCGCGTCGGCGACACGTACGCCGAGCGCTTCGGCGCGGTCCGGCGTGCCGTCAGCCGATTCGCGCAGTACCGTGCGGCCGTCCTCGCTCGCCACCAGCGCATCGAGCACGAGACGATCGCCGGACAGGCGCGCGTGGGCGGCCATCGGCGTCACGCACGAGGCGCCGAGGCGGCCGAGGACCGCCCGCTCGGCCAGCGCGCACACGCGTGTCGGCGGGTGATCGAGCGCACCCAGCGCCGCCAGTGTCCGCGTATCGTCGACGCGCGCCTCGACGGCGAGCACGCCCTGCCCCACCGCGGGCACGAATACCTCCGGGGCGAGCGCCTCGACGTGGGCCGGTGCGAGGCCGAGCCGCGCGAGCCCGGCGGCGGCGAGGACAATGGCGTCGTATTCGCCGGCCTCGAGCTTTCGCAGACGCGTGTCGACGTTGCCGCGGATCGGCTCGACGCCGAGGTCGGGCCGCGCGGCGAGCGCGAGCGCGCGGCGGCGCGGACTCGACGTACCGAGCACGGCCCCGGCGGGCAACTCCGCGAAGCGCAGCGGCCGCCGGGCCACGAGCACGTCGCGCGCGTCGACGCGCTCGGGAAAGGCAGCGAGTCGCAGCCCGCGCGGCAGCTCCGCCGGCAGGTCCTTGAGGCTATGGACAGCGACATCGGCGTCACCGCGGAGCAACGCGTCCTCGATCTCGCGCACGAACAGTCCCTTGCCGCCAACCGCGGCCAGCCGCGCGTCGGCGAGCCGATCGCCCTCGGTCCGCATCGTCACCACCTCGACGCGGGTCCCCCCGGCGCTCAGCCGGTCGGCCACGGCGCACGCCTGGGCGAGCGCGAGCGCGCTCCCGCGCGTGGCCACGCGCATCATGCGCGCCGCCCCAGGGCAAAGAGCTCGTGCACCACTTCGAGCCATGAGCGGTGCGACCCCGCGCGCGAAGACTCGCGCAGCTTCGTGATCGGCGCGTGGAGGACCTTGTTCACGATGGCGGCCGAGAGCGCTTCGATGGCCGCGCGCGTCTCGGGTGTCGCGTCCGGCAGCCGGGCGAGTGTCTTGCGCACCTCGCCGGTCCGGATCTCCTCGAGGCGCTCGCGCAGCGACACGATGGTCGGGATGACCTCGACGTCGCCGAGCCGGGCCTTGAACTTCGTCACTTCGCGCTCGACCAGCGCCTCCGCCCGCTGGGCCTCGCGCAGCCGCTCGCGGATGTTCGCGTCGACGACCTGCTTCAGATCGTCGATGTCATAGCAGTAGACGTCCTCGAGCGTGTCAACGCCCGGCTCGACGTCACGCGGGACGGCGATGTCGATGAAGAACAGCGGCCGCGCGCCCCGTCCATGTATGACGCGCGCGACCATCTCGCGGGTCACGACGGGCGTGGTCGCTCCGGTAGAGGTCACCACGATGTCGACGGCGGTCAGCGCCGCCGCAAGCTCGTCGAACGGCACGGCCGTTCCGGACAGCGCCCGCGCCATCTCCTGAGCGCGGCTCCAGGTGCGGTTCACGACATAGATCGGAAACGCCCCGTGCTCGACGAGGTGCCTGGCCGCGAGCTCGCTCATCTTGCCGGCGCCGAGCAGGAGCACGGCACGCCCGCCGAGGCCGGCGAAGATCTTCTTGGCCAGCTCCACGGCCGCAAAGGAGACGGACACGGCGTGACGTGCGATCTCCGTCTCCGTTCGCACGCGCTTGGCCACTGCGAACGCCTGCGTGAACAGCGTGTGCAGCGCCGGCCCGACCGTCTCGCTGGACTGCGCGAGCGCGAACGCCTCCTTGACCTGGCCCAGGATCTGCGGCTCGCCGATCATCATCGAGTCGAGGCTGGCCGCCACGCGGAAGGCGTGCCGGATCGCGTCCGCTTCCTCGTGCGTGTAGAGTAGCGAGTCCACCACCGCCGACGGGACGCCGCGCTGCTGGCACAGCGCTCCGAAGACCGCCGCGCGCGCGGCCGCCGGTGCATCCGCGACGCCGTACACCTCGACACGATTGCAGGTCGAGAGCATGACGGCTTCGCGCACCACGCCTGTGGCCAGCGCGTCACGGAGAAGCTCGCGGAGCTTGTCGCCGTCGGCGGCGAGCTGCTCGCGCAGCTCGACCGGCGCGTTCTTGTGGCTGAGCCCGGCGGCGAAGAGCGCCATCAGGCCCCGTGCATCCCCGGCAGGAAGAATCCCGCGCCGAGCGTCAGGACGAGCGCAGCGAAGCCGACGATCGCGTAATAGGCCGCGCGCCGGCCACGCCAGCCGCCGGCGGCGCGTCCGGCCAGCGTGCCGGCGTAGATCACCCAGGCCACGACGGAGAAGAAGGCGACCGGATCGGGCGCGAAGAGCGAGCCCCACGACGTCCGCGCCCAGAGCGCGCCCAGGATGAGCCCGGTCGTCAGAAATGGAAACCCCAGCGCGAGCGTCCGGTACGTCAGGTGATCCAGCGTCTCGAGCGCCGGCAGTCGGTAGTAGAACCGGCCGGGCCGCTTCGCACGAATCTGCCGCTCCTGGAGCAGGTACATCAGCGCACCCGCAAAGTTGAGCACGAACGCTGCGATGCCGATCAGCGCGAGCGCGATGTGGACCCAGATCCACGCGTTGCCGAGCGCCGGCGCGAGCATCGGCGACGGTCCCACCGTGGACTTCAGCCCGAGCACGAGCACGACCGGCATGACGAACGCACCCAGAAGTTTCAGGCCCGACCGTCGCTCGACGATCATGGCCACCAGCACGACGACCCACACGGCGACCGACACGGCGTTCGACAGCGTGCCGAGAGGCGGCCGTCCCGTCTCCACCGCCGCCACCACCAGCGCCAGCGTGTGGGCCGCCCAGCCGCTCGCCGTGGCCAGCGAGGCGAGGCGGTGAGTCGTCTCGTGACGCTGGACGAGATACGCGAAGCTGAGCCCGGTGGCGCAGGCGTACGCGATGATCGCGGCATTGAGGAGATAGGTGTACATACTCAAAAAGTCAAATCCCCCGGGAGTTTACCACAATCCCGATGCGCTGAGCGGGATCAGCCGGCGACGAGCAGGTCGAGCAGCGACGGCAGCGGCTTGCGATACCCTTGGCGACGAGCGACGACGTCGAGGTGCGGCGTGGACCAATCCTCGAGCAGCGCAGCCCCGCCGTTCCACCGCTCGCGTCGATCGAGCTCCTTCAAATATCCGCGGCAGCTGCGACAGCCCGAGACGACATACCCCTCGTCCGGGCCCTCCGCCCTGAGGCGATAGAGAGCCTCGGTACCCTCCACGCCGCACAGCGGGCAGCGCAGCTTTGCGAAGTTCCAGTCGCCGCCGCAAAAGTGGCAGGCCAGACGGCGGTGGCCGCCCTCGACGACGTCGATGAATCCGGGCGGCGCGCCGCAGAACGGGCACACGCCACGCCCCCACTCGGCGCCAGCGAGATGCTCGCGCGCGCCAGTCAGCCAGCTCTCGAGCGCCGGTCGCAGCGCGGCGCAGGCGAGAACGCCAATCGACTGCGCGTCGAGTCCACTGGCTGCTTCCGCCGTGCCATCACCGAGGCCGTCGCGGGCGGGAAGCAGCGACGCCGGCGTCACGGCGCCCGCGTCCCAGGCGGCAGCCAGTCGCTGCAGCCCGGGCGCACGGTTCGGATCCAGCGCGGCCACCTGCTCCATGACTCCGCCGAGCAAGTCTTCCATATCCGCGGCGGCGATCGGCGGCGGTGTCGTGACCGCGAGCGGAACGCCGCGTTGCCAGGCATCGCGGCACTCCTTCGGTGACCACGTTCGGGCCGGCGTGGCTGGCGTGCTGGCCCAGCGGTCGAGGATCTCGGCGTACGGCGTGAGCGTTGGAGCGAGATCGCGCCGGCGCGCGAGGACCTCCGCCCACTGCGCGCGCAGATCGAGGCTCATGACCGAAACGACCCGGGGGGCCGGCAACCGGCCCCCCGGAGGCACCACGAGCTCAGAGAACCGTCATCCGTGCTGCGACATCACGACGACGTACCGCAGCACGAAGCCACCGACCAGCACGAGCACTGCCGACACGACGCCGAGGGCGCGCGCCCGGTGGCCGACCACGTTCAGCACGAGCGGCACGATGAGCCCGAGGCCGACCAGGCCGCCCCAGAACAACGGCGCGAAGTGACCGGTGGTGATCGGACGGGCCGCCGAGCCGAGCCAGGCGATGAACACGGCCAGGATGACGAGCTCGACGATCATCGTGTAGCGATCCGCGCGCTCGATCTTGTGCCAGCTCTCGCCCGCCGTGCCTCCGGTGAGGAACATGATCAGCGCGACGGCGGCCATGCCGGTCGAGCCGCCCGAGGCGAGGAAGAGCGCGCCCATGAGCCGGGCATCGCCCCAGAACGGCAGCGCGGTGTTGCTGAGCAGCACGCCGGTGTAGCTGGCGAGGAAGAAGCCGAACAGCATCCCGATCAAGCCGATCTTCCGTCGAAGGGCCGCCCTCGATTCACTCTTGGTGAAGCTGAGGACCGAGGACACGAACGTGAACACGCCGAAGATCCCGACGCCCCACGCACCGATCGACATCGGGTCGGTCGGCTTCAGCACGCGCATCATGTTCAGGAAGCGCGAGGGCACCCCGAGGTCGACGACGAGCAGCAGCCCACAGAGCGCCACCAGCGGCAGCGAGAGGAGATAGCCGATGCGCGCCACCGCGCTGTCACGCCGGCTCCCGAAATTGTCCGCGATGGCGGCGGTGAAGTAGGCGCCGCCGGCGATGCCACCCAGGAAGAAATACCAGACGATCGACATCTCCCAGCCGGGAGCCTTGAGCATCAGTTATCTCCCTTCCCGCGCTCGCGGAAGGCGAGCAGCGCGCCGAGGCCGACCACGAGGGCGGAGCCGATCGACAGCAGCGAATCGACGACGACGTTGCGCTGGGGCAGCTTCGGATCGGCCGGCAGGTTGTAGACCGAGGGCTTCGACAGGAGCAGGAAGAACGCGTTCAGCCCGCCCAGGAAGCCGCCGGAGTCGGCGCCGTAGAGCTGTGCCTCCTTGAAGCCCATCGCCTTCAGCGTCTCGACACGCTTCTCCGCCTTGGCAACCAGCTCGTCACGAAAGCCGAACTGGATCGACTCGGTCGGGCACGCCTTGGCGCAGGCGGGGCTGAGGCCGTTGTGGATGCGGTCGTTGCAGAACGTGCACTTCGTCGCCGTTCCCGTCTGCTCGTTGAACGCCACCACCCCGAACGGGCACGAGGAGACGCAGTAGCGACAGCCGTTGCACACGTCCTGGTTGATGTTGACGGTGCCGTACTCGGTGCGATAGATCGCGCCGGTCGGGCAGGCTTCCAGGCATCCGGCCTGCGCGCAGTGCTTGCAGACGTCGGACATCAGCAGCCAGGCGAGATCACCGTTCGGCTTGGGCTCCTCGACGAAGCGCACCAGCCGGAACGTCTTGTCGGTGAAGTGGGCGTGGTTCTGGTAGCCGCCCGTCCACTCCGGCTGCTCCAGCCCGAGCTCGTTCCACTGCTTGCATGCCACCTGGCAGGCTCGACAGCCGATGCACAGCGAGGTGTCCGTGAACATCGCCAGCGTGCGGGCCATGGCTACACCACCCCCTTCTTCACGGTGCAGACGAAGGCTTTCGTCTCCTGGATGTACACGTTCGGATCGCCGACCGTCGCCGACAGATCGTTCGTGATGTCGCCCATGCTCCCCGGCAGCTCGGGCACCCCTTTCCAGCCCCAGTGCCATGGCACGCCGATCTGATGCACCGTCTTGCCGTCGATGACGAAGGGTTTGATCCGGTGCGTGACCATCGCGGTCAGATGCACCTTGCCGCGCGGGCTCATGACCGTCACCTTCTCGCCGTTCTCGATGCCGAGCTCCTTCGCGAGCTCGTGGCTGATCTCGGCGAAGTGCGCGTAGTGAAGCTCGGCCAGCATCGGCAGGTACCGCGACATCACGCCCGACAGATGGTGCTCGGTGAGGCGATACGTCGTGATGACGTAGGGATAGTCGGGCGAGCCGACCGGAGCGAGCTGGTTCTTCTGGTCGGGCACCTGCCAGATCTTCGCCACCGGATTGATCTGCTGCCGGGACAGCAGGTTCTTCGTGGGCGATTCCACCGGCTCGTAGTGCTCCGGGAACGGCCCGTCGTTGAGCGGCCCGAAGAAGCCCCCAACCAAATCGGCACGCATGATGAACGGCTTGTCGCCGTTCTTCGCGTCGGGCGCGAGGAATGCGTTGAAGTCAGGGACGTCGAGCCCGACCCATTTGCCGGGCTTGTCCTCGGGTTTCTGCCCGGGAGCGGCCGGATCCCACCAGATCAGCTTCTTCTTCTCGCTCCACGGCTTGCCGGCGAGGTTGGCAGAGGCGCGGTTGTACAGGATGCGGCGGTTGGCCGGCCACGAAAAGCCCCAGCCGTGCGCGAGATAGTCGTTGGCCTCGGCGGGCTTGCGCCCCGCCGCGCGATTGACCAGCTTGCCGTCGGGGCCCTCGACGGTGACGCCGGTGTAGATCCAGCAGCCGGACGTCGTCTTGCCGTCGTCCGTGAGGTGGGCGAACGACGCGATGGGCTGGCCCTTCTTGTAGACGACCTTCCCGTCCTTGTCACTGATGTCCGCCGTGGCGACGCCGTTGATCTCCTTGAGCACCTCGACCATCTCGGGATGATCGGGCTTGGCGCCGTACGTGAAATTCGCCGCGAGGAACCCCTTGTCCCGCTCCTTCTTGGAGCTCGCGTACATCTTCTGCAGCTGGTGAGCCAGCGTGCAGATGAACTGCGCGTCGGTCTGCACGTCCCCCGGCGGGTTCACCGCCTTCTCGTGCCACTGGATCAGCCTCATCGTGTTGGTGAGGCTGCCGTCCTTCTCGGCCGCCGGTGCGGCCGGAATGTAGAAGACCTCCGTCTTCACGTCCTTGGGATTCGTGCCGGGCGCCTTCCACACTTCCGCCGTTTCCGTGAGGAAGATGTCGACGACCACGAGCCAGTCGAGGCGCTGCATGGCCGCGCGGGCGAGCTTGGCGTTGGGGCCGCCCACGGCCGGATTCTGGCCGTCGGCGAGGAACCCCTTGATGATGCCGTTGTACATGTCGACGAAGATGTGCTGGTGGCTGTAGGCGTCCGCGGAGGCGCGCTTGGGCAGCCACTGGTAGCCGAACTCGTTGCCGGCGTGGGCGGCGTCGTCGTAGAACGCCTTCAGCAGGCTCACCATGAACTTCGGCTTGTTCACCCAGAAGCCGCCCTTCGGCGTCTCCTTGTCGAGGTAGGTCTTGAGATCCGGATGGGCGTCGCGCAGCGGCATCGCGAGATAGCCCGGGAGCTCGTGGTACAGCAGCTCCAGGTCGGTGGCGCCCTGCACGTTCGCGTGCCCGCGCAGCGCCACGATCCCGCCGCCGGGGCGGCCGATGTTGCCCAGCAGCAGCTGCAGCATGCACAGCGCGCGGATATTCTCGACGCCGTTCGTGTGCTGGGTGAGGTTCAGCGCGTAGGTCACCGTCCCCGTCTTCTCGGGTCCGGACGTCGAGCAGAAGAGCTGGGCGACTTCCTCGAACTTCGCTTTCGGGATGCCGCACACGCGCTCCACCATCTCGGGGGTGTAGCGGCTGTAGTGACGCTTCAAGAGCTGGAAGACGCTCTGCGGATCCCGGAGGCTGGGATCGCGCTTGGGGTTGCCCTCACCGTCGAGCTGGTACTTCCAGCTGCTGCGGTCGTAAACGCGCCTGGCCTCGTCGTAACCGGTGAACAGCCCGGCGAGGTCTGTCGGCGTCTTGAACGCCGGATCGATCAGGAACGAGGCGTTCGTGTAGTGGACGACGTAGTCCTTGAAGAAGAGGTTCTTCTGCATCGCGTAGCTCATCAGTGCGCCGAAGAACGCGATGTTCGTGCCCGAGCGCAGCGGCACGTGGATGTCGGCGGCGGCGCTCGTCCGCGTGAAGCGCGGATCGACGTGGATGACCTTGGCGCCGCGCTCCTTGGCCTTCATCACCCACTGGAAGCCGACCGGGTGATTCTCGGCCATGTTGGACGTGATCATGATGACATCCGTGTTCTGGATGTCGATGAGGTTCGTCGTCATCGCCCCGCGACCGAACGTGGTCCCCAAAGCTGGGACCGTGGCGCTGTGTCAGACCCTGGCCTGATGCTCGTGATAGACGATGCCGAACGTGCGATTCAGCTTCGACAGGAGGTAGCACTCCTCGTTGTCGATGCAGGCCGAGCCGAGCGAGGCGATGGCATCGAGGCGGTTGACGACGACCGCCTTGCCATCCTTGTCCTTCTCCTGCTCGATGAAGTGCTTCTCGCGCGTGTCGTACCACCGCTTCGCGATCTCCTCGTACATCCAGGCGAGCGGCTTCTCCTCCCACCGATCCGAGCCCGGCGCGCGGTAGAGCGCCTTCGTCGGCCGCAGCGGATTGTTCGAGAGCTGGATCGTGGCGGCGCCTTTCGGGCACAACCGGCCGAGGGTGTGCGGCGTGTCGGGATTGCCCTCGATGTCGATGATCTTGTCGTCCTTGGCGTAGATCAGCTGTCCGCAGCCGACGGCGCAGTAGGGGCAGACGCCCGCGAAGGCCTTCGCTTCCTTGATCCGCAGCGAGACGGCGGCCGCCTCGACGGGCCCCAGATCCAGGCCCGTGCCGAGCGCGACGCCGCTGGCACTGGCACCTCCGTACTTCAGGAAGTCACGACGTGACAGACTCATGGCGTTCCTCCTTGTCGGCGGACTCCGCCGTGATCAGGCAGTACCGGTGGTGGAGTGGGGCTCACCACTCCGGGCTCGAGAGCTCATCCCACACGCGACGGACGACGACGATGCGCTCGGGCCGGCCGCCCGGGCCTTCGACGCGGACGATGTCACCCGCGTTCAGCAGGGCGAGATCGGCGCGCGTGCCTTCGTCGCTCACGACCACGGTGTGCTCCGAGCAGGACAGATCCGTGCACGCGTCGGCGAGCCCTTTCACGCGGACCGTTCCCCGGGACGTATCGACGGAAACGACGATGTGGCGATCGTTCTGGAGTGACTCGGTGAAGCTCATCAGCCGACCTCCCTCGCCCCCGGCGAGCTCATAGACTCGGCAGCGAACTGAGCGAATCCTACTGGTGGTCAGACCGGGATGTCAAGTTTGCACGGGCCGAACTGTCTAATCTTGTGAAACTTTCCACGTCGCGCCCCCGTCGCTGTCGACGGGAGCATACAGCCGGCAACACTCGTCAATGATGGCGCGCGCGGCGGGGGCCTCACCGGCGTCGAGCAGGCGGACGATGCGCTGCCGCGCCTCGAGACTCACGATCGGCGCGTTCGTGACGGCGTTGTAGAGCTTGCCGAGCTCGCGAAGGATGCCGTTCACGCGCGGCGTGTCATCCAGGTACGCGAGCGCTTCGCGGAAGAGATCGAGCGCGTAGTCGTCGCGCTTGTTCCGGCCCTTGTCCTTGCCGCCGAACCGCCGCTTGATCGCCCGCTCGGCCGCCGATTCGAGGCCCTCGGCCTCGCTCACGGGCGCGCGAGCTCGGAGTCGAGGGCCAGCGCGGTACCGGCGTAGAGGTTCAGCGTGTCGGGCCGGACGTAGCCGCACACCGTGATGTTGAGCTGCTCGGCGAGCGCGACCGCCATCTCCGTCGGCGACGTCCGCGAGGCGACGACCGGGACGCCCATGCGTGCGGCTTTAAGGAGCATCTCGGACGAGATCCGTCCTGTCGAGAGGAGGATGCGATCACCCGTCTCGATGCCCTCGAGCAGTGCCCGGCCCTTGACCTTGTCGACGGCGTTGTGCCGGCCGACGTCCTCGGCGACGACGAGCAATCGCTCGCCGTCGTGAAGTGCGGCGCCGTGGATCCCGCGCGATCTCCGGTAGTGCTCGGCGGCCTGGAAGAGCTGCTTCATGCCGAGCGCGAGCTGCGAGGGCCGCACCCTCAGCGACGAGTGCAGCCGAGGGAACAGCCGATGATCGATGCGGAACGTGATGCCGCCGCCACAGCCCGAGGTCAGGATGCGCTCCGTGGGCAAGGTCACCGGGGCAGCGAGCGTCACGTCGGCGCGCCCGTCGACCGCCGATACCGCGAGGGCGACGATGTCCTCGACGGCGCCGATCACCTTCTCCATCCAGAGGTATCCGACCACCAGCGCCTCGAGCATCATCGGCGAACAGAGCAGCGTGAGGAATTTCTCGCCGTTGACGTACACGGTGAGCGGCTGCTCTCGGACGACCTCGGCCGCCACCTCGCTGGTGCGACCGTCGCGAACGGTGAGGTACGTGCGCATCGGACTCCGCGCGTATTCTAGCCCGGGTAGCGCACGCGGGCCAACACGAGGCCGTGCGCGGGGGCCGTGGGGCCAGCGCGTGTCCGGTCACGCGATGCGAGCACCGCGCCGAGCCACTCCACGGGCCGCGCACCGCGGCCGACCTCCACGGCGCTGCCCACGATGTTGCGCACCATGTGATGCAGGAACCGGTCGGCCGAGATCAGCAGCGCGACGCGCTCGCGCCGGCGGACGACGTGGATCGCGCTCACCCGGCACACCGGTGGTGCCGTCGCTCCCGCCGCGCAGAACGCACTGAAGTCGTGCCGCCCGCGCAGCGCCATCAGCGCCGCGCGCATGGCCGCGACGTCGAGCGCCGCCGGCACGTGCCAGGCGACACGACGCCACAGCGGGGCCGCCACGGCGCCGTTGTCGACGAGGTAGGCGTAGCGTTTGCCGAGCGCGGCACGGCGCGCGTCGAATCCCGGGGCCGCCTCCGCCGCGCTCAGCACGCGGATACTCGCCGGCAACGCCGCGTTCAGCGCGCCGCGCACGGCGGCGGCGTCGAGCGCCGACGCGATCGTCAGCGACGCGGTCTGACGGAGGGCGTGCACGCCCGCGTCGGTGCGGCTGGCGCCGATCACGCGCGGCGCGGGGCCGAGGAAGCGCTGCGCCGCGTCGAGGAGAGTCCCCTGGACGGTCGGGGCGTCGGGCTGCACCTGCCAGCCGCGGAAGTCCGTGCCGTCGTACGACAGCACGAGTTTGAAGACGCGGCGGCCGGTTATCGCGGCGGCGGACGGCGCGAGCCGCGCATCGGCACGAACGTCAGCCACACCACCGCCACCATGAGGAAGAGTGTGATACCGACGACGGTGTCCCAGTCGAGGCCCCCGATGACCGGCGGCCCCGCCTCTTGGAGCCAGCGCTGCCGATCCAGGTCCTTCGGCTCATAGCCGGTCGGGTTGTAGCCGGCGATCGATTCGAACAGGCGCGCCACGCGCGGGACGGCGACGTAGGCGACGACGACGATGGTGAAGACGACCGCGAGATGGAATCGTCCGTGGTGCCCGACGTGCCGATGATACGCCCGCCGCAGCGACATGACCGACGCCTCTCGGGCCGGGCGGCCCTACGAGTCGAGCAGCAACTCGGCGATCTGCACGGCGTTGGTCGCCGCTCCCTTGCGCAGCTGATCTCCAACGACCCAGAAGTTCAGCGCACGCGGGTGCGACAGGTCTTCCCGCACGCGGCCGACCCAGCAGTCGTCCTGGCCCTCCACGGCCACCGGCATCGGATATCGCTGCTCCGCGGGGTCGTCGCACACCTTCAACCCGGGAAAGCGGGCGAAGAGCTCGCGCGCCTGCGTCGCCGTCACCTTCACCTCGGTCTCCGCGTTCACGGCCACGGAGTGGCACGTGAAGACGGGAACGCGGACCGTCGTCGGCGCGATGAGCAGGTCGGGGCACTCGAGGATCTTGCGCGTCTCGTTGACCAGCTTCATCTCCTCGCCCGTATAGCCGTCGGGACGGAAGGCGTCGATGGCCGGGATCAGGTTGAACGCGATCCGGTGCGCGAAGTGCCGCGCGACCATCTCCTCCCCGCGCGCCCACGCGAGCGTCTGCTGACGCAGGTCCTCGATCCCGTTGACGCCGGCGCCCGAGACCGACTGGTACGACGTCGCCACCACGCGCCGCAGTCGCGCCGCATCGTGCAGCGGCTTCAGCGGCATCACGGTCACGATGGTCGTGCAGTTCGGCGAGGCGACGATGCCGCGGTGGGCCTTCACGGCGTGGCCATTGATCTCGGGCACGACGAGCGGGACCGCCGGGTCCATCCGGAAGGCATTGGACTTGTCGACGACGACGGCGCCGGCCTTCGCGATCATCGGGGAGTATTCTCTCGACTGCGCCGTGCCGGCGGCGCAGATGGCGATGTCGACGCCCTTGAAGGCGGCGGGCTCGATGCGCTGGATGGGCAGCCGGTCGCCCTTGAAGCTCACCGTCTTGCCGACCGAGCGCTCGGAGGCGAACACCCGCAGCTCCCGGATGGGGAACTTTCGCTCCTCGAGGATGTGCAGGGTCGTCGACCCCGCCGCCCCCGTGGCGCCCACCACCGCCATCGTGATTCCCGACCCCATCAGACGACCTCCAGCTCCTTCACCACGTGATCGCTCATCTCACGCGTGCCGAGCCTCTTCTCGCCTGGCGACGCGATGTCGCCGGTGCGATGTCCCGCTTCCAGAACGCGCAGGACGGCCGCTTCGATCCAGCCGGCGGCCTCGGCCATGTTCAGAGAGTACCGCAGCAAGAGCGCGGCCGACAAAATCGCGGCCAGCGGATTGGCGATGCCCTTGCCGGCAATATCGGGGGCCGTCCCGTGCACGGGCTCGTAGAGACCGAACTGTCGTCCGCCGGCGCCGACGGGTCCGAGCGAGGCCGAGGGCAGCATCCCCATCGAGCCGGCGAGGATGGCCGCCTCGTCGGACAGGATGTCGCCGAAGGTGTTCTCGGTGACGATCGTGTCGAAGTGCGTCGGCTTGTGGACGAGCGCCATCGAGCAATTGTCGACGAGGACGTGCTCGAGGGCGACGTCGGGATAGTCCTTGGCCACGCGCGTCACCGTCTCTCGCCACAGCTGCGACACGGCCAGCACGTTGGCCTTGTCCACGGAGGCGAGGCGCTTGCGCCGCTTGCGCGCCACTTCGAAGCCGACGCGCGCCACGCGCTCGATCTCCGCCGTCGTGTACACCATCGTGTTGACGCCGCGCTCGCCGCCGCCTGGCAAGGCCTCGCGGCCGCGCGGCTCGCCGAAGTAGAGACCACCCGTCAGCTCCCGGATGACCATGATGTCCGTGCCCTCGACCACCGACCGCTTGAGCGGGGAGGCGTCGACGAGCATCGGAAAGCAGGTCGCCGGTCGAAGATTGGCAAAGAGGTCGAGCTCCTTCCGCAATCGCAGGAGGCCGCGCTCCGGCCGCTGCTCCTGCGGCAGCGCGTCCCACTTCGGCCCGCCCACCGAGCCGAACAGGATCGCGTCCGCCCGCCGACAGAGAGCGAGCGACGCGTCGGGCAGCGGCGAGCCGGTGGCGTCGATGGCGGCGCCGCCGCAGAGCGCCTCCTCGAACCGGAACGAGACGCCTGCCCGCTGGCCGGCCGCGCGCAGCACGCGCACCGCTTGCGGCGTGACCTCCTGTCCGATCCCGTCGCCCGGGAGCACTGCGATCGTGTGTGTCGTCATCGCTGCGTGTCCTCGAAGGTGAGTGGTGCGGGCGGGTTCACGAATGCTCGCGACCGGGCGCCTCGGCCACGCCGCCCACGGCCGATGTCCGTCCGCCGAGCACTCGCCACACGGGGCCCGACAGCGCGTAGCCGGCGAACACGAGGAAGAGAAAGACCTCGTGCTTGGTGGCCACGATCATGACTGCCAGCACGACGATCAGGAGCGTCTGCACGGGCCGCCGCCGCGCCCAGTCCACTTCCTTGAAGCTCCAGTAGCGGAACGTCGACACCATCAGCAGCGCCACCAGGTACGTCAACACCGCGATGGCACCGCGCATCCAGCGCGTCAGCTCCTCGTCGTGGAGGAAGATGACGGTCCCGCATACGACGGCGGCCGCGGCCGGAATCGGCAGGCCGACGAAGAAGCGCCTGTCGGTGCTGCCGGTCAGGACGTTGAAGCGCGCGAGCCGGAGTCCGCCGCAGATGACGAAGAGGAACGCGGCGAACCAGGCGGGGCGACCGAGGTCGCGCAGGGCGAAGTCGTACAGGAGAAACGCCGGAGCTACGCCGAACGAGACGATGTCGGCGAGCGAGTCGTACTCCACCCCGAACTGGCTCGTCGCCTTCATCAGTCGCGCGACGCGGCCGTCGAGGGCGTCCATGATCATCGCGACAAAGATGGCGACCGCCGCCTCCGCGTACCGGCCGTCCACCGTGAGCAGCATCGCGAAGAAGCCGCAAAAGAGGTTGCCGGTGGTGAGCAGGCTTGGCAGCAGATAGATGCCGCGGCGACGCCGCTCGCGGAGCTCCTGCCATGGTCGCCGGCGCGAGCGCTTCGCGTGACGCCGCGGAATCACGGCAGCAGTCCCAGCACGGTCACTCCGCCGATGACGCGGTCACCGACCTTCACGCGCACGTCGGTACCCTTGGGCATGTAGCAGTCCGTACGCGAGCCGAAGCGGATCATACCGAAGCGCTGGCCGGCCTCGAGCTTGTCGCCGGGACCGACGCGGCAGACGATGCGGCGCGCCACGACCCCCGCCACCTGCACGACG
>Ga0209382_10001530_pt1 | contig 36074 bp, 29 predicted proteins | sample SoiMetdeltSBSDD5_FD_187599 | JGI IMG/M metagenome (GOLD analysis project Ga0209382, IMG submission 187599) | Bulk soil microbial communities from a Populus tree surrounding site in Tennessee, USA - Soil MetaG P. deltoides SBSDD5 (SPAdes) (version 2) | ecosystem: Environmental > Terrestrial >... | reverse complement strand
CCGTTCTGGTCGCTGCGCATGAGGCCACAGCTGCCGATCAGCTTGCCCGTCTCCTTGTGAATGAGCGCGAAGCTATAGTTCGCGCGATCGTCCTGCGACGACTCGCCGGACACGAATTGCAGGAATACCTTGGTCTGCTCTGGTGTGTTCGGCCCGAACGCCGTGTAGCGCGTGACCTCCGGGTCGCTGGCGTACAGGTGCACGGCGTCGTAGTCGTCGACCGTGAAATCACGGAAAGACAATCGGGCAGTTTGAATGACCGGTTTCATGGCGGATTCGAGCGTGGCACGGGCCGAGTGTGCCTCAAATCCTGCGGACGACGCGAACCGCCGCCCACCAACGGCATGCTCCATTTGCTGACGGCCCTGCGTTGAACCGCGGTCAACCGTTGGGAACCGCGCCTTGCCACAGGCGCAAATCGGCATGCCTGGCAATCTGACTGAAGTCGTCGTCCGTGGTTAGCAGCTCCAAGTCATGGCGAATACAAAGCTGCGCGAGCAGCGCATCGATCGTTTCGATTTGCACACCCCTCTTGCGGCACTGGTTTCGCAGCGCCGCCGCCGCGATGTGGTCTTCTCGATCGGGGACGACGAAAGGGAGCGCCGACAACCGATCGACGATCTGTTCGTGCGCTTTGGGACCGTAGAATCCCTGAAGTAATTCCTGGAGGACGAGGCCTGTCGTGACGACACGCTCGCCTGCATCGAGAGCCCGCATCAGCTTCCGGACGGCAAGGTCATCAGCCGGCTGATCGCGGCGCATCGCCAGTGACCAAACACTTGTGTCGACGAACAGCGTCAACGCCGAGACCGCTCTTTCTTGTAGTCGTACTCCGGATCCCACTCGAGCTTGCCGAACAAATCGAGGACCCGCTTCTGCTTCCTGCGCGCAATGAACTCTTGCAAGGCTTTCGTTACGGCGGCCGCCTTGGTCTTCTCACCACTCACTTTTAACGCCTCTTCGATGAGATCGGGATCGACGGACAGATTGGTCGCCATGTGTAACTCCTCACACAGAAGGTTACACAATCATGCCCGCCCAGACAATGCGTGGATTGTGACGCTCGAGACGCGTCACAATTCGGATCGTTTCCGGCCGTTTGGCCGAGAAACTCGCGATGTCCCACGAGCACCTGCTCGCGCGTCTTTAGTGCAGGCGAAGCATGGTGCCCGCCGACGACCTGACGGAGAACTTCGATGCAATACCTCATGCTCCTCCATGTAAACGAATCCGGCTGGGGCCAGATGACGCCTGAGCAGCAGCAGCAAGGCACGGCCGCCTACATGGCCTTTGGGGAGGCCTTGAGAAAAGCCGGCGTCTTCCTCGGCTCGAACCGCCTGAAGCCGTCTGCCAACGCAACCACCGTTCGTGTCGCCAACGGCAAGACGCAAGTGCTCGACGGTCCGTACACAGACACGAAGGAACAGATCGGCGGTTACTACCTCATCGATGTCGCGGATCTCGACGCTGCGCTCTCCTGGGCCGCGCGCTGCCCGGCCGCGAGTCATGGCGTGGTCGAAGTCCGGCCGGTCTGGCAGATGACCTGATGACTTCCGTCGAAGGCGACGAAGCTCGCAAAACCGCCGACGCGGTCGCGCGCCGCAGTTACGGCAAGCTCGTCGCCTTCCTCGCGGCACGCACCAGGAACGTCGCGGCGGCGGAGGACGCGCTCGCGGAAGCATTCGCATCGGCGCTCGTCGATTGGCCGGCGAACGGCTGCCCGAAGAATCCCGAAGGCTGGTTGCTCACGGTCGCGCGGCGCAAGCTGATCGACAGCGTTCGCCGCCGCCAAACCGGTGAGGCCGCGAGCACGCAGCTGCAGATTCTCGCCGAGGGACTGGAAGACGCGGCGGCGCAGGCGGAGAGAGAGATGCAGATCCCCGACAAGCGCCTCGCACTGTTGTTTGCGTGCGCTCATCCGGCGATCGAAGCCGGGATCCGCGCGCCGCTGATGTTGCAAGTCGTGCTCGGACTCGATGGCGAAACGATCGCCTCCGCGTTTCTGATCTCGCCGGCCGCGATGCGCAAGCGGCTGTCGCGGGCGAAGGAGAAGATTCAGCAGGCCGGCATTCCCTTCTCGGTTCCCGAACGCGAAGAGCTGCCGCAACGGCTGGACACGGTGCTCGACGCGATCTACGCGGCCTTCGCCGAAGGCTGGACTGACGCAAGCGGCACGGACTCGATGCGTCGCAATCTCACGGACGAAGCACTCTTTCTCGCGCGGCTCGTCGTCGAATTGCTGCCGCAGGAGGCCGAAGCGCTCGGTCTGCTCGCATTGATGCTGCACGCGGAAGCACGACGACCGGCGCGACGCAATGCCGCCGGCGAGTACGTACCGCTCGCGGAGCAGGATCCGCAGCTGTGGAACGCACAAATGATCGACGAAGCTGAAGGTGTGCTGTATCGCGCGAGCGCACTCGGAGCGATCGGGCGTTATCAACTCGAAGCAGCACTGCAGTCGGCGCATGCCTATCGACGTCGCACGGGCTGCAACAACTGGGCGGAAGTCGTGCAGTTCTACGACGCGCTTGCTGCGATTACCGACTCACCCGTCGTAGCGATCAATCGCGCGCTCGCGATTGCCGAGCTGCACGGACCGCAGGCCGCGGCGGAAGCGATCAAGGACATCGCAACCGACGATCGCCTCACCGAATATCAACCCTACTGGGCAGCACGCGCTGAGTTGTTGTCGAAGACCGGCGCGTATGAAGAAGCACGTCGGGCGTACGAGATGGCGATCGGTCTCGAGCGCGAACCGACCGTGCGAGCATTTCTGCAGAAACGCCAGGCCGCTCTGCCCCGCTAGCGGCGACGTTCCTTCGCGGCGTCTATGATCACGTCCCGCAGCCACGTGTGCGCCGGATCTGCTGTCTGGCGGCCGTGCCAATACAACCCGTAGTTCAACTTCGGCGACTCGAACGGGAACTTGAAGACGCGCACGCCAGCCGGCCGGCGCAACAGTTCCGCGACCTTGGAGCTCATCGACGCGACCAGATCCGACTGTCCCACTGCAAACGCGGCAGTGGTGAAGTGCGGCACGGCCATCGCGATCTTCCGCCGCTGCGCCCCGCGTTGCATGAGCAGCTGGTCGACGATACCCATGCCGCCTTCCGGGTAGTACACGACGACGTGATAGGCATCCAGAAACTGCGCCTGCGACAGCGTTCGCTTGATCGTTGGATGGTTCTCGCGAGCCAGGCACACGAGCTGATCGACGTACAGCGGCGCGGACACGACCACGCCGCTGGGCTGGTGCGCACCCTGCGGGAATGGGCCGATCGCCATGTCGAGCGCACCGGACGCAAGCTCTTGCGTCGGCAGCTCGAACACACCGTTCACGCGACGGATGACGAGCTTCATGCAAGGCGCGGCCGAGCGCACGCGCTTGAGCACCTTCGAGATCAGTGTCAGCTCCAAGTCATCGCTGGTCGCGATCCGCACTGTGACCGAGGACGACTCCGGCTTGAAATTGGGGCGACCAATAGCCTCCCGTACCTTCGCCAGCGCTTCGCGGATCGGCACTTCGAGCTCGCGAGCGCGCAGCGTCGGCCGCATGCTCTTGCCATCCTTTACGAACAGCTGATCGCCAAACACGCTGCGCAGTCGTGCGAGCGCACTGCTCAGCGCCGGTTGCGTGATATGCAGTCGCCGCGCGGCGCGCGTGACTTGTCCTTCGGACATGAGCGCCTCGAAGGCGACCAGCAGATTCAAGTCGAAGCGATCGAGATTCACCGGATTGATGCTCGCGTATCTTTTAAAACGATTGGATCGCCAACCGCTCCGCGGCTAGGCTGCGAACCGTGCGCTTCCATACGACATGGCTGATTCTAGCGTTTGCCGGGCAGGCAGTGGCCGGACCGTCCGCCACTGAGGTGCGGGACACGGTACGTGCGTATCGCCAGCAGCACGAGCCTGCGATCGTCAGCGAGTTCGCGCAGCTGCTGGCCATCCCGAACCACGCTTTGGACAGCCCCAACATCCGCAAGAACGCCGAGCTCATTGCGCGGACCTTGCGCGACCGGCAGGTCGAAACACGCTTGTTGGAGATCGAAGGGGCGCCGCCGGTCGTCTTCGGGAAACTCGACGTTCCCGGTGCGACAAGGACAGTGACCTTCTACGCGCACTACGACGGTCAGCCGACGCGCCAGCCCAACTGGACCACCGAGCCGTTTCAGCCAACGCTGCGACGTCCGGACGGCTCTGCCGTCGACCTTGGCTCCCTGCCGCAGCGCCTCGATCCCGAGTCGCGTCTGTTCGCGCGCTCGGCCAGCGATGATAAGGCGCCGATCATCGCGATCGTGACCGCTCTCGATGCGCTGAGAGCGTCGCAATGGCGGCCGAGCGTCAATTTGCGCTTCTTTTTCGAAGGCGAGGAAGAAGTCGGCTCGCCGCACCTCGCCGCGCTTCTGAAAGCCTACGCTGCGGAGCTGAAGACCGACCTCTGGGTCATCTGTGACGGCCCGGTTCATCAGGATGGCAGCAAGCTCGTTTACTTCGGCGTGCGTGGCGCAACCGCGCTGGATATCACCGTCTACGGCCCGAATCGCGGCTTGCACAGCGGCCACTACGGCAACTGGGCGCCGAATCCCATCGTGCTGCTCACACACCTGCTCGACAGCATGCGCGACACGCAGGCCCGCATTCTCATTCCGGGTTTCTACGACGACGTGCGCGCGCCGACGCCTGCAGAGCTGAAAGCCGCGCGCGAGATGCCGAACCACGACGCGCAGATCAAACGCAACCTCGGACTCGCTCGCACCGAGGCGCAGCCGGCGTCGTTGCAAACGCAGCTGATGCTTCCGGCTCTCAACATACGCGGCATCGCCGGCGGCGCCGTCGGTGACGCGGCCGCGAATGTCATCAGCTCCGAGGCGATGGCCTCGATCGACTTCCGTCTGGTCCCGAATCAGACGCCCGACGGCGTGCGCCGCCTCGTCGAGCAGCACGTCGAGCGACAGGGCTACTTCATCGTTCGCAAGCCGCCCGACGAAGCGACGCGCCTCGCGCATCCGATGATTGCGTTACTCGCGTGGGACAACGAAGGCTCGTATCCCGCCGCGCGCACGCCAGTCGACAATCCGCTGGCGCAGCACGTAGCTCGCGTCGTCGAGCAGATGGCCGGCGCGAAGATCGTCGTGGCGCCGACGCTCGGCGGGAGCGTGCCGATGCATCTGTTTCAGGGCGACGCGAATACGCCGGTCGTCGGCGTGCCGCTCGCGAACTTCGACAACAACCAGCACGCGGCCAACGAGAACCTGCGCCTGCAGAATCTGTGGGACGCGATCGAGATCTTCGCAGGACTCTTTACCGGGGAGCCCCAACCGTGAAACCAGACATGAAGCTGCTCATCGCCACCCTCGCCTTGCTGACTGCCGGCACCGCCTGGGCAGGCGCGGGGGATCTGCATCTCCAGCCGTGTACAGACAAGAAGGTCAAGCAGCCTTCGAAATGCGGCACATACACCGTGTGGGAGAACCGCGCGGCCAAGACGGGACGCACGATCGACCTGAACGTCCGGGTGCTGCAGGCGACAGCATCGAATCCCAAGCCGGATCCAGTGTTCGTGCTGCTCGGCGGCCCCGGTGAGGCCGCAACGTCAGCCGCGCCGTGGTACGGCGACGACCCTTCCATGGCCGACCGGGACATCGTGCTGGTCGACGCGCGCGGCACCGGCAAATCGAACGGTCTGCACTGCCCGATTCCGAAGGACGGCCCACTGCAAGGCTTCATGCCGACGCTGAACATCCCTGTGATCAAGGCATGTCGCCTGGAGCTCGAGAAGCATGCCGACCTGCGTTACTACCTGACGACGTACGCGATGGACGATCTCGATGACCTTCGCGCTGCGCTCGGCTACGACAAGATCAATCTCGACGGCGGGTCATACGGTACGCGCGCCGCGCTGGTCTACATTCGCCAACACGGGGATCACGTGCGTACCGCGACACTGTGGGGCAGTACTGCCCTAACGCAGCCTATGCCGTTGCACTTCGCAACTGACACTGAGCGTGGCCTGCGCAACGTTTTCCGTGACTGCTCTGCCGAGCCGGCGTGCAAGGCTGCCTTCCCCAACCTGGAAGCCGACTACAAGCGCACGGTAGAGCGGATCGAGAAGGGTCCGGTGCGCGTGACGGTCAAGGATCCGCGCAACGCCAAGGCGACCGAGGTCAACCTCGAGCCCGACGACTTCGCCGAATCTTTGCGCGGAATGATCTACAAGCCGGAAGCCATGCGCAGTATCCCATTGCTGTTGCACAAGGCCGCGGGTGGCGACTACCAGGCGTTCGCCGACTATCAGATCGGCCGCAACGTCGAGCTCAACGCAGAGATCGCCGACGGCTTGTATTTCTCCATCACCTGCACGGAGGACATCGACCGGCTCGATCCGCAGCAGCTGCTCGCGAACGGTCGCGGCACGTTCCTGGCCGATCATCGCGCCCGGCCGCACATGGAGGGTTGCCAAGGTTGGCCGCGCGGCAAATTACCAGCCGGATTCGGCGAAGAAGTGAAGTCCGATGTGCCGGTGCTGATCATGGTCGGCGACAATGATCCGGCCACGCCGCCCACTGCTGCGCGCGACGCGGCGTCGCGGCTGTCCAACGGGCGCGTCGTGGTCGTGCCGTATGGCGGGCATACGTTCGCAGGCCTGATTGGCGAAGAGTGCCCGAAGGGTATTGCCGCGCGCTTTCTGGAGACAGCGGATCAGCGGTCGCTGGATACGTCGTGCTTGAAGAACGTCAAGCACCAACCGTTTGTCCTGAAATAGTCGGGCTAAAGCCCGACCTACAGCCGGCTACACGCGTAGGCGCACAACTCGCGCACGAGCTTTGCAGCGACTGTTGCAGTCATGCCGTTGATATCCCGATCCGGATTCAGCTCGACGACGTCCGCGCCGACCAGCGGCGCACGCTGTGCCTGCAACACATTGAGAATGTCTCGCACCGTCAACCCACCCGGCTCGTGATGCGACACACCCGGGGCGACTGACGGGTCGAGCCCGTCGAGGTCAATGGACACGTACAGCGGCCCTTCGAGAATCGGCACGGCGTACGGGGAAAACGTCCGCATCGGAATGATCTCGACGCCGAAACGTTCGACCTGTGCGCGCTGGCGTCGCTCGAGCGTGCGGATGCCGACTTGCACCAGTCGACGCGCGAGCCCTTGCTCCATGATTCGCGCGAACGGCGAGGCGTGCGAGCGCTTGTTTCCCTGGTAGTCGTCGTACAAGTCCGGGTGCGCGTCGAAATGCAGGATGTCCACCTGCCCGCGCTCCGCATGGATCGCGCGCAGCACCGGATACGTCACCGAGTGATCGCCACCCAGGGAGATCGGGCAATGCCCAGCGCGCAATGGTGCGAGCACAGATCGCTCGATGATCTCGTCGTCGCCATCTGCCTCACGCAACGGCGCGTCGCCGCAGTCGTTGATGATCAGATCGAGACCGAGCTCCCGGCCGTCCTCGGACGCGACCGTGTTGGCGTCGCTGGCGAGCGCGGCACGAATGAACGCGGGCCCTTTGGCGGGCCCGCGCAGGTAGGAAGAATGGCGATCGGTCGGCAGACCGATGAGTGCAAACGTCGGCTTCATTCGCGAATTATGCCCGACTCGAATTAGGCGCTACTTAGCCGGCAAAAGTCACGCCTTTTGCCGGCGTTGTCGAAAGGGCCTTGGCCGCTTTCGACCAGAGAACTAGTTTTCGCTGACCTGCTCGCCCCACGTCTTGGTCTTCGCGTAGCCGTCGAGGAACGGCAGCGCCGTCTCGACCAGCTGCGGCGCCAGGCCCATCTCGTAGTGCGTCACGTTCGGCAGGATCGCGAGGCGATTTCCCGACATGTGCTCGCGCTGCCAACCGGCATCCTTCAACCCGCCGCCGAGCATCTGGTAGAACTTCACGATCGACTCCGGACGCATCATGTCGCTGTCGCCATAGATGAGCATCGTCGGCATCGTCAGCTTCTTGACGTCCGCCGACCAGTCGTACGACTTGCGCATGTAGGCGCCCATCTTGTCGAGCAGCTTCGGAAAGTCTTCCGGATGCGGCGCAACGGCCACGTACGACTTGTACATCGGCGTTTCCTTCATCTGCTCCGCCATTTTGCCGCTGACCGCGGCCTGCTGCGGCAGCATCTCGGGATAGAAACCGTCGGTCGAATAGATGCCGGAAACCAGCACCAGGCGGCGCACCGCTTGCGGCTGCTGGATGGCGAGCTGGAATGCGGCCCCGGCACCGAACGAGTAACCCAGCACGTCGACCTTCTGATAGCCGAGCTTCTTCAGCAGCACGCCGAGATCCGCGCCCATGTCGATCAGGCTCATGTCGCGATTACCGAGATCCGTGCGGCCGTGGCCCTGCAGGTCGACGCCGATCACTTCGCGGCGCTGCGCGAGTGAGGCGAGATTCGGGCCGAACATCTCGATCTGGCCGAGGCCGCCGTGAAGCAGCAGCAGTGGCTCGCCTTTGCCGTAGACAGCGTAGTAATAGTTGATGCCGTTGACGGCGACGTGCCCGCTCTTCGTGGGCTGCGGAATCTGGGTCATCGTTGAATTCTCCTCGGCTCGAACTTGTGTCGGCACACTTGTAGCAACGATCGCCACGAGTGCCGCGGTCAGCGTGGCCAGTGCCGTGGCCACCTTGGTACGCGTTGTCATTTCAAACTCCTGTCGTGAATGCCCGATGTCAGCCCAAGGACGAGCGGCGCTGGCCCGTTCCGACATCGGACGCTACTAATACGCACGACAGGGCATGCCGGCAATGACCTACGAGGTCATGCACGGTAACCATCGCGATAGCGACTACCTTGGGGGATGGTCCGCGAAGAACGCACCTAGCCGTTCGGCCAGCCCGCGTGCGTTCTCAAGATGGAGCATGTGGGTGGCACCGTCGAGCACGAACGGCTCAGCATGATCCATCCAGGTGGTCAACAGATCCTGCCGCTGCTGCCACACCGGCGAGACTTCGTGACTCCTGCCGCCCATCACGAGCAGCACCGGTTGCTTGATCCGCGCGGCCTCGGCCGGTCCGAAAGTCCATTGCCGCAGAGCCGGCAGCTCCTGGCCGAAGAACGTATCGGCGTCTGCGACGGCCTGGTCGAATGCTCCGGGCAGCACTCGATCCGCGCTCGCCCGATAGTTCGCGCCGGCCACAGCGCGCATGAACGTATCGACCGCTGCGGCCTTGTCGCCGGCACCATAGAGCTCCATCGCTTTCGGAATACCCGCTCGGCCGGGCGAGCTCGCGGGAACGGGTAGGGCCGCTTCCAGCAACGCGAGCGATTGCACCTTCTCCGGCGCATCGAGCGCCACCTGCATGACGATGTTCGCGCCGGACGAGTGGCCAACGAGATGGGCGCGATCGATTCCAAGCATCCGCATGAGCGCTCGCACATGCGCCGCTTGCTGAGCGATGCTCACCGGCCCGCTGACGTGACTGCTGCCTGCGTAACCGACGCGATGATAGGTCACGAGACAATAGCGACGATTCAGCGACGGCTCTTGCAGGAGCGGCTCGAACCAGTCGGCGAAGACGCCTGCGTGCACCAGCACGACAGGAGCGCCGCCGCCGACGGTCCGAAACTCCAGCTCGATTCCTTCCAGCGATGCCCGCTGCCAGGTTTTCGCAGGAGCCTCCTTCGCGCAGGCGCCCTGCCCGTCAGCCCGCTCGGCTGTGGCGAACAGCCACAGTCCGGACAGAACAACGGTCAGCAAGCACCTGCATGAGCTCATTGTCAGAGCGCTTCCATGAACGCGATCAAAGCCTCGCGGTCCGCCGGGTCCTCGAATGCGAAGCCTAGCTCCACCTCGTAGTGCCGGACCACCTGGTCCAGGTTTGCCGCAATGCCGTTGTGGAAGTACGGCGCGCGTGCAATCACACCGCGAAGCGAAGGCACCTTGAACCGATCCATGTCCGCCCACCTGCCGGTGCGCAGCGCTCGACCCGGGTCAGTCGTCTGGTGCGTCTCGCCCGTGGTCTTGTTCCGCATCTTGAAGAGCGGCATGCCGGGCTTGCGGTTTTGGACCTGCGAAGCGTGGATGTCGAACAACCTGCCATCGACGTTGCTGCCATTGTTGACGGCGTTGTGGCAGCCGCTGCAGTTGCCAGTGACACCCTCCACCTCCCCATTGAAGACCTGCTGACCGCGCGCGATCTGTGCCCGCTTGCGATCGGCGGCCTTGCTGCCACACGAGCCTGGCCTGAGATCCTTCCAGGCGTCGAACAGATCGAAGCGACCTTTCGCGGTGAGCTGCGCCGAAAGATTCTCCGGCCCGCCCTTCGCACCGCATGCCGTCAACAGCCCGGCGCTGAACGAGAACTGCTGCGCGAAAGCCAGCCCGAGCTCGTAGCTGACAATTGAGTCCACGATCGCCTTCGGCGCCTGCGGCCCACCTTGTGCGCCGATGATGTTGCCGTCGGCCTGCCGGAACAGACCAACAGGCACGGTGGCAGTGCCGTCCGTGTTCTGGTCATGCCAGCCGATGTTCTGCGCGATGTGGAAATTCGCTGTCGCGAGCGGACGGCGGTACGTCTGAACCGTGGTCGGCAACTTGCCGCCGGCGCCCAGCGGATCGTCGAGCTCAGCGATCTCGAACTCCCCATTCGCCGGGATCGTACCGCCGCGGCGGAACAGTCCCTTGCGCAGCATGCTGTACGAAGCGCGCTTCGCCTGCAGCGACGAAACGTCCGGCGTCGGACTGTTCGCGTCGAGCGGGTTGAAGATCGGATCCTCACCTCGCGTCAGCAGGAACTTCAGCTCGACGTCGACCGGCCGGATGCTCCAGCCCACCTGCGGCAGGTGGCACGACTCGCAGGACCGGCCATTCGATCCCTGCGGCGAATGGAATGGATTCGTCAGATCGACGAAGCCCGCGGTGCTGAAAGTTGCCGCCGTGCCCGCGCTGTTGAGGAAGGGAAAGTTGTTCGGCAGCTGCCCGTCGAACAGCTCGGCCAGCCCTTCCGCCCGGGCGCCAGCGCCCGCCAAGGTGCCGGCCAGGCCCAGCGCTGCTGCTAGCAGAATGCCCGGCGGCCGTGATTTCGATGCTCTCGACCTGTTCATCATTATGTCTCCCGACTCGTTTTATCCCCGGCATTCCTTGCACGATCAACGGTGCGTCAGTGGGTCGACGACATGCGTTTGGCGAAGGACGGCGCGGCGCGGCTGACCGCTAGAATGGCCGTTGGTCCGTCCTTCCGGAGTATTCCCATGGCCGCGCCCGTCGAAACCATCGAGCAAGTCCGCTCCACCGTCATCGATCTCGCGCTGAGATTCGGCCCGAAGCTGCTGGCCGCGCTGATCATCCTGACCATCGGCTACCTGGTCGGCCGCCAACTCTCGCGCTGGCTGGACCGCGCGCTGTCGCACTTCGAAATGGAGCCGCCGGTGCGCAGCCTGATAGTCCGCATCGCGCGGGTGCTCGTTTCGCTGCTGTTCGTGATCATGGCGCTGCAGAACCTGGGCGTGGAGCTGCTGCCCCTGGTCGCAGGCCTCGGTGTTGCCGGTGCCGGCATCGCGCTGGCCACGCAGGGATTGCTCAGCAACCTGTTCGCGGGGCTGACGATCATCCTGACGAAGCCGTTCCGCGTCGGGGAGTACATCGGCATCGTCGGCGAGGAAGGCACGGTCGAGACGATCACGCTGTTCCAGACGACGTTGACTCATCCCGACCGCTCGCGCGTCGTGATCCCGAACCGCAAGATCGTCGGCGAGATCCTGCACAACTACGGGAAAATCCGGCAGATCGACATCACCGTCGGCGTCGCCTACGACACCGAGCTCAATCAAGCGCTCACGCTGATCCAGGAAGTCCTGCGCGACAATGCGCGCGTGCTCCACGACCTCGCGCCGGTCATCGGCGTGCGCCAGCTCGCGGATTCGTCGGTCAACATCGCGGTCAAGCCCTGGGTGGGGGTGCAGGACTACGGCCCGGCCGGCGCCGAGATCAACAAGACTCTCCTGGAAGCATTTCGCGAGCACGGGATCGTAGTTCCATATCCGCAGCGCGAAGTGCGGTTGCTGCAGGATGCAGCCTGATCGTCACCGGGACATCCCATGAATATGGGCGGGCTTACGCGGCGCTGCTGAGTTTCGCCACGGTTTTGACCCCGGCACCGTCCGCGAAGGTCACGCGGGCGACGAGGCCGGAGCGCTCGATGCGGTTGTCGAGGTGGAGGTCGATGCGGTTGCGCTCGGCGGCGTGTTTGGCGATTGCGAGGCCGAGGCCGCTGCCTTCCGTGTCGGAGCCTTCGATGCGGAAGAAGCGGTCGAAGACGCGGGGCAGCAGGTCGGGTGGGATGCCGGGCCCGCTGTCGACGATTTCTACGACGACTTTGCCGCCGTCGGCAAAGAGTCGAACGTCGACGACGCCGTGCTCCGGCGTGTAGCGCAGAGCATTCTCCAACAGATTGTGCAGGAGACTGCGCAGCTCGTGCGGATTCGCACGGACAGTCGCATGGATGTCGACACTCAATCCCACGTCGATATCGCGGTGATCCGCGCACGGCATCAGGTCTGAGATCAGTTCGCGCAGAAATGCTGCCAAGTCGACGCTCGACGCTGCATCCGCCTTCTGCGGCGCTTCCTGACGCGCCAGGCGCAGCAGCTGCTCGATCAGCCGCTTCGTGCGCTTGAGTCCCGCCTCGAACTGCGAGACTTGCGCGGCCGTCTCTGCATCCATCGGACACGCTTTCAGATTCTCGAGCTGCAACGTCATTGCCGTGATCGGCGTTCTCAGCTCATGCGCCGCGTCCTGCACGAAACGCCGCTGCGACGCGAAAGCATCGCGCAGTCGCGTGAGCAATCTATTGACGGCAATCACGAACGGACTGATCTCGGAAGGGACACCCTTCATCGGCAGCTCGCTGATGGTGTTCTCGTCCTGCGCCGCCGCCGCTCGCGCCAGCGTCTCGATCCTGCCCATCGCGCGACAGGCCCCGAACCAGAGAATCCACGCGGAAATCGGCATCAGCAGCGCGATCGGCAAGCCCGCCTGCAACGCCTGCTTGTTGATGACCATCGCGCGGAACTCCAGGTTCTGGACGCTCTGCACGGTGCGTCCAGACGCGTGCACGGTACAGACGCGCCAGCGCTGCGAGCCGATTCTGAGATCGTTGAAACCGTCAGCCGCCTGCAACGGCACGTTGAGCGTGGGATAGGAACTGGTCAGCAGACTCCCCTGCTCGTCCCAGATCTGCACGATGAGCGCGCCCTTCTCGACGTTGTGATCGGTCAACGGCCGCAATGTCGGCGGTCCGGAGGTGTCAGCGGTGTGCGAATCCGCGAGCACGTTCATCTGGCTGTCCATGAACATGCTGACCATGGAGCCGAACATGTAATACGTCCACACGGTGGCAACGACCGCCGCCACCAGGAACACCGGCAGCAACCACATCAGCAGATGCTTGCGCAGCGACGTCATGAGTGCGCCCCCGCAACTCGCCAGCCCAGTCCGCGCACATTGCGAATGACGTCGGCGCCGGCCTTGCGACGCACGCCGTGAATCAACACTTCGACTGCATTGCTGGTGACTTCCTCGCCCCAGCCGTAGATGCGCTCTTCGAGCTGTGTGCGCGACACGATCGCGCCGGGTCGCTCCAGTAACGCGTGCATCAGGTGGAACTCGCGCGCCGAAAGGTCGACCGCCGTACCTTCGTGCACGAGCTGTCGCGTGGCGAGATCGAGTTGTGTCTGCGCCGTCCCGATCGTCGACTGCGCATGACCGTCGGCGCGTCGAATGATCGCGCGCATGCGCGCGAGCAGCTCGCGCAGCTCGAATGGCTTGACGAGATAATCGTCCGCGCCGAGATCGAGGCCCGAGCAGCGATCGTCGACACCGTCGCGCGCGGTGAGCACGAGCATCGGCGTGCGATTGCCTTCTTGTCGTGCTCGCCGCAGCACCTCCAAACCCGAGCGGCGCGGCAAGCCGAGATCGAGCAACACGGCTGCGTAAGAGCCTTGCGCGAGCGCGTTCTCGGCAAGCACTCCGTCACGCACCCAATCGACAGACAAACCCGTCTCGGTCAACGCCTGCCGCAGGCTGTGACCGATCATGTTGTCGTCTTCGACGAGCAGGATGCGCATGGCTATGAGCAGTTTCGCGAGGGCGAGCGCGCTGTCAAGCGCGATTCCTAAGTCTCGGCTAAGTATGGCGTGAATTGCGGACCGCGGCGCGTGTAAGGGTCCGCTAAGTCTCGAGCACTAGTGTGGTCTCCGGCCCGCCAATGTGTCCTGGGGACTATGTAATGAACATTCTCAGTCGTGTGCTTTGCATCACCGCGGTGTCGTTGTCCGTCACGGTGTCTTCGTCCGTGGCTGCACGAACACCCGAGCCGCCGCCGAGCCGCGCGCTGCAAATCGTCGAGGCGGTGTGGAAGGTGCAGTCGCTCAGCTTCGCGTACAGCGGTTACGCAACCGTGTACAGCTGCGATGCGCTCCTCAGCAAGGTCCGTGTGATTCTGCAGAGCTTGGGCGCGCGCGACTCGCTGCGCATCCGCTCACTGGGCTGCACCGACATGGTGACTCACGGGCGCATGGAGATCACTCTCGAATCGCCCGTAGAAGCGACGCCGGAGAACATCGAGGCGATCACGACCCACGACAGCAAACAAGTGTTGGTCGCGCGTGTGCGCAACGAGGAGCTCGTCCACACCGAAGACGTGCGCAGCTTCCCAGCGACCTGGAAGACGGTTTCGATGTCGCGCGATCGCAATCTCAAGCTCGGCCCGAGCGACTGCGAGCTGGTGGAGCAGCTGCGCCGCGACGTGCTCCCACGCATGTCGATCCGTGTCGAACACGAACGGCTGCGCTGCTCGGCCGTATTCGGCAACATCGGCCAGCCGCAGTTGCGAGTGGCCGCGCTGGTCGCGCTAGCGGAACCGGAATAACTCTCGCCAAGACGCCAAGGGCGCCAAGAAGAATTTCTAAAATTTCAGACTTCTCTCCTTGGCGGTCTTGGCGTCTTGGCGAGAGATCTTCTGGAGTACGTGGGGCATTAAGCCCCACGCCAGAGTTTGCGCGCTTCCTCTGCAATCACATCCGGGAACTCCTCGGGGAAGAACAGCTTCGCGCCGGGGATGCGCCGCACGCCGCGCGAGTTCGGCAGAGTGCGGTCGAGGTAGTCGGCGTCCTCCTGCTTGAAGATCGTATCGCCCGTGCCCCAGACGATCCTCGTCGGCACCGTGCAGCGCTTCAGTGACGCTTCGATGCCGGCGAGGGGATTCGGGTCGAGCGCGAGCGCGTACGAATCCGTCAGCTTCTTGCGCTCCGGTGAGCTCACCAGCGGCGCGAGATACTGATCGATCGCCTCGTCGGTGGGATTCTCGGGATAGGTGAAGGTCGCACCGCCAAGCCCCTCCTTCGTGCGCGCCAGTGACTTGTTCGCGACCGAGGGAGCGAGCCAGGTCTCGGCAAACTTGCCCTCGCGGGCCGCAGCCAGCACCGGCTGCAATGCCAGCGGCGGGCTGTCCGGCTCGACGTCGCAGTTCGTGAGCAGCAGCGTGCGAACCCGCTGGGGATAGCGCACGGTAAACAGTTGCGCGACGGCGCCGCCGCTGTCGTTGCCAAACAGATCGACCGTCGAGATCGACAGCGAATCGAGCAGCGCCGCGAGCATCTCGACCTGCTCACTCGGCGCGCAGCTCTGACCCGCTGCGACCTCCGTGAATCCCAGCCCGAGAAAATCAGCCGCCACACACCGCCGCTCGCCAGCGAGTCGGTCGAAAGCGCCGCGCCACTGGAAGCTGCTGACCGGAAAGCCGTGCAGAAACAAAGCCGCCGGACCGCTGCCGCGCTCAACGTATGCGATCTTGCCGAACTTCAAGGGCGCAAAGCGCCGCGCGGCGCTCCAGGCTGCCGCATCAGTTGCTTTGCCGGATACGGCAGCCGCGCGCGTGGGTCCCGAAGTCGAGGCGCATGCGCTCAGCATGCCCGCTACGACCCCGCCTGCTGCCGCCGCCATGAATTGTCTGCGATGCATCTTTGTTCTCCGTGCGAGGCACCACGCCTGCGATGGCGGCATTGATACGCGGGCTACTACATGCAGGCAATGACCTCGGAGGTCATGGAATTTCGCGAGTACCGCCGTATGATGCGCCCCGTGCAATCCATCGACACTCGCGCGCCACTGGCCGCGCCGCCCTCACACGTCGGCACCTTGTTGCGGGAATGGCGAACCACGCGCCGCTTGAGCCAGCTGGAACTGGCTCTCGAAGCGAACGTGTCACCGCGACATCTGAGTTGCGTGGAGACCGGCAAGGCTCAGCCGAGCCGCGACATGATCGCGCGACTGGCGGACGCGCTGAGCATGCCGCTGCGCGAACGCAATGCCCTGCTGGTCGCAGCGGGCTTTGCGCCACGGTATCGCGAGACCGAGCTCTCGAGCCCGGAGATGGCGCCGGTCCGGCGCGCGATCGAATTCATCCTCCAGCACCAGGAGCCCTACCCGGCCATCGTCACGAACCGGCATTGGGACATCCTGCTGATGAACGAGGCGACGGTGCGAATCTTCGACGTGCTGCGCCCCGGCGGGCCGCGCCACGTGAATATGCTGCGGCAGATTTTCGATCCGCAGGACATGCGCAGCGTGCTGCGCAATTGGGAAGAGCTGGCGATCGATATCCTGCGACATCTGCATAACCAGGTTGCGATGGCGCCGTCGGATACCAAGGCACGAGCATTGCTCGATGAGGTTCTCGCGTATCCTGATGTTCCGGCCGAATGGCGCACGCGTGAGCTGGGCTCGACGCCGCAACCGCTGTTGAATACGGTGTTCGGCAAGGACGACCTGGAGTTGCGGTTCTTCTCGACGATCACGACGTTCGGCACGCCGCACGACGTGACACTGGATGAGCTGCGGATCGAATGTAGCTTCCCTGCAGATGATGCGACGGCGGAGTTTTGTCGAAGGGTGATGTCGGGCTAAAGCCCGACCTACAGCCTGCTAGCAGGGATCGCGCGTTGCCCGCGCGGAGGGTGAACGAGCATTCCGGTCACGCGACCGCGCGCATCCACTTCGAATGTCGCGCGCAGCGGCAGCTCGGTCGCGAAGAAGTCGCGCTGACTTTCTGCGTGCAGCTTCAGCTTCGGCAAACCCCAGCTCGCGGGTAGCTCGATCGCCAGCAATGCGCCGTCGCGCGTGATCGTCGTCACGCCTTCGTCCTGCAGGTCATAGCGCCCGACATAGGCATCGAGAGCGGACGCATCGAGCGTGATCTCCGTGTGTCTCGCACGAGTAACCTGTTCGAGCGGCAAGCTTGGTTGCAACAGATGGCGTGCGATGTCACCGACGTTGCCCGTTTGATTCATCAGCACCACGACGCCGGTTCGCCGCTGCGGCGACCACGCTACCGAGCTCGAGAAGCCAAGCGTGCCGCCGTCATGCATGACGATCGCATCCTCGCCCTCTCCAATGATCAGCCAGCCCAGTGCCTGCTGATTCTTGCCCACTGGCCGGCGCGTCTGCAGAAGCTTCGCCATGCTCGGCGCAAGCTTCGAGTCCTCGTAGCCCATCGACACACTGAGGAACCTCAGCAGATCGTTGGCGGTGGAGAGCATTCCGCCCGCGGCCGGCATGAGATTGAACACAGGCCACGATGCCAACGGCGCCGCCGGCTGCACGACGGCGTCATGGCCAGTCGCGGCACGCGCCTGCATCTGCGGTGACATCGTGATGGCAGTGCTCTGCAATCCAAGCGGTGCGACGACCCGCTTCTGCAACTGCTGCTCGAAGTCAGCACGGCCGCGTGTCGCAATGGCCTCCCCCAGCAGCCAGTAGTCGAGATTCGAGTACTCCCACTCCGAGCCGATGTCGCGCGTCAGCGTCTGCGCGGCGATGAATTTGTACAGATCCACTTTGGAATAGCTCGACGCATTCCCTTCGTAGACGGCGGTCAGGTTGTCGGGCATGAACGGCAGCGCCGACGTATGGGTCGCCAGATCGACGAGCGTGATCGAGCGGCCGTTGCGCTCGGGCACTTTCGTTCCTTTCGGCAGGTACCTTGCAACGGGGTCCGTCAGCTTGAAGTCGCGCGTCCGGACCATGTCGACCAGCAGCAGCGCGGTGAACACCTTCGTCACCGACCCGATCTCGAAGACCGTGTCGCCGGTCAGCGGTCGCCGGTCGGGTCCGCCGGTATCGCCATAGGCAATGACTCGCGGTCCTTTGTCGTCGAGCACGCCGACGACGATGCCCATGCCGCCCTCGGGGCCGGCGATGGTCTGGACGCGCTGCTCGATGAGCCGATGGATCTCGCTGTCGGACGGCACCGCCCCCGCGGCGGCGGCGGCGGCGGCGAAAGTCAGGCACGCGCTGAGAAGGAGCTGCCTCATAGTCCCGGTTGGACGCGGCAGGCAGGTTGAAAGGTTACAGTTTGAGCGCCGCGCGGCGGGATATTTTCTCGTACCTCACGCCGCCGGCCTCCGGGAACGTCGCGGTCATGATCGCGCGGCGGTCGCGGCCCGGATCGAACGAGACGTGGACCCACACCGATTTGCGGCCGCCTTCGTAGATCAGCTGATCGAACGGCAGCTTGAGCTCGAGCACGCGCTTGAACAACTTCTTCGTGTCCATGCTGAAGCAGACCACGTCCGCTGCCCTGCCCTCCATGTGCTGACTGCTGAGCGAGCCACCGATGGCTTTGTTCAATCGCGGGCAGCGATATCCGGAGCTGATGAAGAGCGGCACTCCCACTGCGTCACGCAGCGGCTGCAGAACGTTCGTGCACAAGTCCCGTATCGCACGGACGTGCGCCGGGCCTGGAGTGTTGTCGATGCCTTCCCGTGCCGCAGTCTGCGAGAAGACCAGTTCCTCGAGCGTGAAGCTCTTCGTCAGTGGCGTCATCCGGAATCCCTCAGCGAGCAAGCCACTTGTGCAGGCGTTCCAGCGCCTGCTCGATCTCCTGCGTCGAAACCGCCGTGAAGAAGCGCACGAACGGCCCGCCGCCGACCGGATCGAAATCCACCCCGGGCGCGAGCGCGATGCCTGTCTGCTCCAGCAGCTGGTGGCAGAACTCCAGGCTCGACCGCGTGTAGCGCGATACGTCGGCGTAGATATAGAACGCGCCCTCCGGCTCGACCACCGGCCTGATGCCGAGCTTCGGCAGCTCGCGCAGCAGGATCTCGCGGTTGCGTGCGTATTCGATGATCGCGCCGCGCAGCTCGTTGCCATCGCCGAGCGCCGCCACCGCCGCAGCCTGCGCGACGTTCGGCGCGGTCAGGAAGAAGTTGCCGACGTACATCTGCACCTTGTCGATCAGCGGCGGCGGCACGACCAGCCAACCGAGGCGCCAGCCGGGCATGCGGCAGAACTTCGAGAAGCTGTTGATGACGATCGCCTCCTGCGTGACCTCCAGCGCCGAGACCGAACGTCCGCGATACGTGACGCCGTGATAGATCTCGTCGGAGATGAACACGATGTCGCGGCGCTTGCACTCGTCCGCGAGCGCTTGCAGGTCCGCGGCATCGAGCATCGTGCCGGTCGGATTCGCCGGGCTCGCAACCACGACGCCGTGCGGCGCCGGCTCGAGCCCGGCGAGCACCGATGCAGTCAGGCGATAGCGGGACTCGGGTCCGCAATCGAGCTCGACCGGGACACGTCCGAGCGCAGTCAGCGTATTGCGATAGGCCGGATAGCCGGGGCGCGCGAGCGCAATCCGCTCTCCCGTCGCGAACATGGCTGCGAAAATCGCAACGAGCGCGGCGCTGGCTCCGTTCGTCAGCACAATGCGCTCGGGGGCAACTTCTACGCCGTACCACTCGCGATAGTGCTCGGCGAGCCGGTGTTTGAGCTCGTGCGACTCCCAGTAGCCGTTCGGGCCCGCAACGAGCGCGCGCTGAGCCGCGGCGATCGTGGCGTCCGACGGACCGCGCGTCGGCTGCCCGAGATGCATCGGGATGATGGATTGGCCGGCGCGCGACAGCGCAGCGGCACGACGATTGATCTCGCCCGCGTAGAACGGGACGATGTCGGGACCGGAAGATCGCATTCCCGGACTATAAGACAAACTTGTAGACGAGAAACAGCACGACGATGGTCGCCACGAAGGCGATGCCGGCGATCAGCAGGGTCTTGCTCTTCGATTCCGTACCCGTACCCGCGCCCGCCGACGAACCGCCAGAGCGGCGCGGCGCCGCCCCGGCGCGCGTCTGGAAAATGCATTCGACCGGGCCGAAGCGCACGCGGTCCCCTGCGGTGAGATAGCTGACGTTGCTGCGCTTGCCGTTCACGAACGTGCCGTTCGCCGACATCTGGTCGAGCACCTTCCAGCGCTCGCCCTCGTTGACGATCTTGGCGTGCAGCGCCGAGACGCCGCTGTCCTGGAACTGCACTTCGCGGTCCGCCTGGCTGCCGATCGTCCACTCGCGAACGCCCGACTCGCCGACCGTGAGCTTGATGTTCAATCCGGCGCGGCTGCCGGACACGACGTGCAGATGCGGGCCGTCGATCGCCGCGGTATTGACCGCAGCGGCCGCCGGCGCTTTGTTCATCATCTGCTTGAGGTCCGCCGGATCGATGAACTTGGTCTTGTTCGCGCCGTCGCCCATCGCGTCGGGATCCGCCCACGCGCCGGGACGCTTGTACATGCCACTGCTCGCTGCATCCACGACTGCCGAGGCCGGCTCGCGATACTGCGTCTTGCCGTCATCGACCGGGGGCGCGGCACTCGGAATGCGGAAGTCGAACTCCTCGACGTCGAAGCGCAGCCGGTCGCCCGAGGTCAGCTTGACCTTGCCGGTGATCTTGGTGCCGTTGACGAACGTGCCGTTCGCGGAGTTGAGGTCTTCGAGCCACACGCCGTCTTCGGCGAAGAACAACTTGGCGTGTTTGCGCGAGGCATGTCCTTCCGTGAGCTGCAGATCGCATTCCGCCTGCCGGCCGAGCACCATGTCCGGCTTGATGGGAATCTCGCGCTGGTTGGTGACTTTGATGAGCTTGGGTTGAGTGTCGGCCATATGTAGCGAGTTGTCTTCAGCGTCCGTAGAGCCACCACCAGAGAACCGCCAGAAGGATCGCTGCGCAAGCGCCGCCGAAAACCGCCAGCCACAGTATCGTTTTCTGATTCAAGCTTACGCCATTCGGCCCGTCGTACTCCACCAGGACCGCGCTGACGTTGTCGCGGCCGCCGCGCGCGAGTGCTGCGGCGATCAGCGCATCGGCTGCAGCTTCCGGCGCGGCGTTGGCGCGCAGGATCTGTGCGATCTCGCCGTCTTCCAGCTCGTCGTTGAGACCGTCGCTGCACAGGAGCAGCCAATCGCCTCTGCGCAGCGGCTCGGTGATCAGCGAAGGCTCCGGCGTGCCGATGCCGAGCGTCTGCGTGACGAGATTCTTGTTCGGATGCCCGCGCAGCTGCGTTTCCGAGAGGTTTTCCTGCTCGCGCAGCACCTCCAGGTACGAATGGTCGCGAGTCAGTTGGCGCAGCGCCTGGCCGCGCCACAGGTAAGCGCGGCTGTCGCCGACCCAGGCGACTTCCGCGTGACGATCCTCGATCCGAGCGGCGACGACGGTCGAACCCATGTTCGAGTGCGCAGTGTTGTCGGCGGCGGCCTGCGCAACTTCCTCATGCGCCCGCCGCACCGCGGCTCGCAACGGCAGCGTCAGCGCGGGACCGAGCAGCGTTTCCTTCACGATGCGGCTTGCCACGTCGCCGCTGGCGTGTCCGCCCATGCCGTCCGCGACGAACCACAGGCCGCTCGGCTCGTCCCAGCCCATCGAGTCCTCGTTCTGCCCTCCCCGTCGCCCGGGATGTGTGCGCGCGGCGAAACGCATGGTGGCCGGCGGTCAGAAGGAGCGCTGCGCGTTGGCGGCCGCGCTCGCGAATTGCTGGGGACTGAATGCAGTATCGTTCTTCACCGCGTTGTAGAGCGCATCCAGCGCAGCCTTCTTTTTGTCACGGTCGCCGAGAGAATAGCTCAAGCTCTCCAGGCCGAGAACGATCTGCTCCGCGGCGGCATAGTCGCCGGCCTTGTCGGTCGCGCCGTACTTGACCAGAGTCTTGCGCATTGCCGTTACGTCTGCAGCGGAGAACTGACGCCGGGTGAGTGCATCGCGCTTTTCGACCCAGTCCAAGAGAGCCTTCGCTGCAGAGGTCACCGTTGCACGATCTCGCTGTCCGGCGCGGATCAGCGCGTTGGTCAGACCGACCAGCTCGGTCAACGCTGCAGGCTCGAATGTCTCGGTCACAGCTTGCAGGACGATAAGGTTCTGCGTCTGCAACCGCAGCGTGCCGGGCTTGATGCCCGCGCCGGCGCGCTGAGCATTCCAGCGGATCTTGTCCATCGGGTGATGGCAACTGTGGCAATCGTAGAACGCGAATTCGGGGAACATGCCGCCGTTGTGGTACATGTCCGTTTGCAGCAGCGTGAGCAGGCGGCGCGTGCTTTCGATCTGGCCGGTGAGCCACAGGTTCATGCCTTCGATCCGGCCCTTGCGCTGGTCGTAGTCCGCATCGACGACGTAGTGCGCCGGCTGGTTCGCCGTGTAAGCCTCCAGCTCGAAGCTCAGCCGCGGATGACCGGCGCCCATGATCGCATGCGTCGCGAACCGATCCTTCGTGCCGAGGTGACATCCCAGGCATAGCTGCGCGCGCTTCAGCGGCTGCTCGGACGGATACATGCCGCGCGCGACGTTGTCCTTGTGAGTCGCCGACTCGGCAGCGTGACTCTCGATCCATTTCTCGGAACCGCCGTGGCAGGCCTCACAACCGATGCCATCGCTGAGCTGGAACTTCGGGCCGCGCTTGTCGCTGGGAATGTTGTCGGCGTGACAGTCGAGGCAGATCTTCGCCGTGCTTGCGCTCGGCAAGCCGAGGTTGGCAGCGATGCGCTTCGACTCCGCGAGCTCGAGCGTGCGATACGCCTGTGCGTGCCGGTCTTCGCGGGTCCAGGTCTGGTATTCGTTGAGCGCGACGTGCTTCCCCGGCGCGGGAGCGAGCTTGCCGTGACAGACCGAAGTTGCACAGGAAGCGACGCCGAGATGCTTGTAGTCGGCCACGCCAGGGTCGGCAGCTAATGCTGCAGCCGACGCGACGAACAAGAACGCGACGACAACCGGTTTCATTTGTCGGTCACCGTCCAGGGTTTGCCGTTCGCATCCAGGTACAGCTTCTGCATCTCCTGCAGATTGAGCGGCCGTGAGCCGCGACGGCCGAATACGGCTATCTGGTTCCCCGTCTCGTCGACCCCGCGGTCGCGTTCCAGACCGCGCGACAGACTCAACGCTGACTTGCCGGTCGCGTAGCTCGCGATCAGTTGCGGCTTCGGCTCCGGGGCGAAGCCGTAGAACTTCGGCTGTGACTCGGGCGACGTCAGCTGCAGCACTTTCAGGCCATTCTTGCCGTCGGCAACGTAAGCAAACAGCGATGCGTTCGTTGTCGCGACGATCACGTCGCGGGCATCGTTGAGCGCACCGTTGGCAGTGAACCGCTGGTACTCGCGCATCGCTTCCGGCTTCTCGGCGTCCACGATCACCAAGCCGTCCTTGCCCGCCGCGACATATGCGTACGTGCGCGAGACGAAGACGCGATGCGCGTCGCTCAAGCGGATCGTGTTGCTCTGTACGAGACGTGGCGATTTCGGATCGGTGACGTCGATCGTCTTCAGGCCTTCCGCATCCACGACGAACAGATAGCGGAACTGCAAGGCCGACGCCCGCACGTCGGTGAGCGGAACTTCGGCGATCAGCTGCGGCTTCAGCGGCACATCGACGCTGACGATCGCCAGTCCGCGCTTCGTTGCGACATACAAGTAGTACCCGCCGACGGCGATGTGACGCGCGCCAGTCAGAGCGCCGTTCGGATTCCACGTCACCGCCCGCTTCAGATAGTTGTTGCGCGGCTCGCCGTCGGCGAGCGTGTTGACCTCCGTGAGAATCAGGCCTTCCTGCGCATCCGTGATGTACGCATAGTTGTACATCGGGTGGAACGGCTGCTCCAGGTTCTCCTTGCGCATCTTGTCGCCGGTGTTGCGGGGCGGATGGATCGGTTGATTCGTCGGCAGCGCGATGCACGTCGCATCCTTCGAGCCGATCTGCGTGTCATGACCGAGCGGGCTGAACGGCGCAGTGATCGCACGCTGCGAAACGCCTTTATTGGCGATGCTCGCGACGTCGTAGACCTGCACGCCATCGCTGCCTTCCGCGACAAACAAATACTCGCCGCGCAACTGCAGACAGCGCGCGTCGCCGGCGCCGTGGCTGTACCCGAGCTGCAGCTTGCGGCCGTTCTTCTCGTGCTGCGCGTACCAATCCGGATACGCGTATCTGTGGAGATAGCTGCCGATCACAGCCTGCGGCTCGTCCCATTCGGTGACGGTGACGGCACTGATCTCGCCGTCGCCGCCGACGTACGCGTTGTAGCCGACGAAGTTGACGAAGTTCGTTCCCTGCGCCAGCAGCTGCGCCATGATTGCATTGTTGTCGTTGTCCTTCGACAGATGGCAGTCGCTGCAGGTCTTGGTCTCGACCTTGCGCTCCGTGTGCGGGTAGTGCGGGTTGAACGCCTGTGAGCTGTAGCCGCTCGCCGCGATCGGCGGCTGCTGCACGTAGATGCGCTCGCGACTCGAATTCGTCGACGACAGCACGAGCGCCGAGGTCGAGCGCACCGGTGCGATCTTGCCTCCTGCGGCCGGCTCGCGTCTGCCGAGCAGGAACATCTCGTCGCGCGCGACCTGCGGGTTGTACGTCGCGAAGTTGCGCGTCTCGCCGCCTTCATAGTGATGGCGCTCGGTCTTCTCGTTCGCCTGGATCGGCAGGTGGCAGCCGGCGCAACTCGTTGTCCACGACGTGTGGCACGTGTAGCACTCCATGTTCGCGTCGGTATGCGCCAGGTTGTCGGCCTTGATGTCCTTGCCCCACTGCAGCGTCGAAGTATTGCGGCTCATCAACTTCGCGCGCGCCGCCTTCTCGTTGTACTCGGGGCTGGTCGGATCGACGGCGTTCCTGACGACGCTCATCTTCCATTCGAGGTTCGGGTCCATCATCGAGCGCTGGTACAGCGCGTCGCCGACCCACTCGAAGCGCCGGCGGCCGTCGGGCGTACGCAGCGTCGTCATGTCCGTGCCACCGCCCAGTGCCGCTGGACCGGACGTGTACAGATTCGGTATCTCCTGCGCAGTGCCGTGACAGTCTTTGCAGGCGATCTCGACCGCGGCCGCGACTTCGCCGTAGATGTAGCCGTTGCCGTGATTGTCCTGCGAGAAATGGCAGTCGACGCATTGCATGCCGACGTCGACGTGGATCGACGAGAGGTGCACGCTCTTCTTGAACTTCTGCGGATCGTCGTCGCCGACGACGTTACCGGACGCGTCGAGCAGATTGCCCTTGCGATCGCGCTTGTACACCGCGCGGAAGTTCCAGCCGTGACCGTGATAGTCGGCGAACTGCGTGTCCTTCATCTGCGGATTGAGATCTGCCACCTGCTTGAGGAAGCCGACGTCCGCCCACTTGCCGCGTACCGCAGCGGCTTCGGGGTTGCGATCCAGCACGTCGCGGATCTTGTCGGCATCCGGATACTGCTGCTTCTCCGGCCACATGCGCGGCGCGTCGGACTCGTAGTCCCACATCGTGTAGCCGAGGAAACTGTTGAGGAACATGTTCGGCTGATGCATGTGGCAGATCATGCACTGGCTGGTCGGCACCGAACGTGTGAGCGTGTGCGTGAGCGGATGCCCCGATTCCGTCTTGCTGATCGTCGGATCGACGGTCTGCGTACGACCCTCGTGACCGAACTTCGCGTAGACGCTGGAGTGCCGCGGATCGCGATCGTTCGCATACACGACGTGACAGGACGCGCAGCCCGAGTGCCGGTAGTCGCCGGGCTGGTCGTTCGTGCCGATGAACCACGTGAATGGATCGTTGAGGCGCGTCTTCGTGATGTTGATGACCGGCACGGAGATGCGCGCGCCCGTACCCGGTCCGCGATTGGACTGGCGGAAGTCGGGCCGGCCCGGCTCTTCGATTCGTTGCAGCTGACCGTTCGCATTCGGCAGTCCGGTCTCGGGGAACAGGTTGGCGATGTTACGACCGCCGCGCTCGAACACGCGGAAGATGTCGCCGGGCTTGAGCGATTCCCACGTCGGCAGCGGATACAGCTGCGGCAGGATGCCGGCGATTGCCGCGGCATCGATCAGGTGATCGGGAATCTTCGGCCCTTTCAGGACGATCGCGTTGCCTTCGCGGTCATAGGCCTCGCCGAGGATGTATTGCTTGAAGTCGAGAATCCCGTTGTTGTACGCCGCGCCGCCCCACAGCATCGCGCCGGTGGAATGCAAGCTGCGTACGGATGCTTCGATCACGTCCATGTGACACGCACCACAGGCTTCTTTGGCGATGCGATAGTCGGATGGATTGATGAAGCGGATGAATTCCGGGCTCTCGCGATTCAGCAGCGTGTACGTGCGCTCGGGGTTCGCGCTCGACGGGTAGTGCCAGGACTTCGGGTAGCGCGGCAAGACGTGGGCGGCCTCGAAGGCTTTGCCGTACGCGTCACTACCACGCTGTGCGCCGCCGGTTAGACGGATGGAGCTGTTGCCGCCGTGGCAGTCGGTGCAGCCGAGCTTGACGGCGGGATTCAAGTGCATCGTGCTGGCGTCGGTTTGCGTGTGACACGTCAGGCAGCCGGCGCTCTTGGATTGCACGGACTCGTCGGTTTGGCTCTGAGGCGACGGAGGCGCAGTGATGTACTTGCGCTCCACTGCGTGCTCGCCCTCAGAGGCGAGCAAGGCTGAAGCCTTGCCCACACACAAGAGAGCCAGAGCCATCAGTACTTTGTTCTTCTGCTTCTTCATCGCCGACCTCAGTAGCTGAAGATCGCGTTCAGCAGGAAGTAGCCCGGGTCTTCGTCCGGGAACAGTGCATCGAAGCCGTCGCCGGCCAACAGCGTTGCGTACGATGCACGCAGCACGATGTTCTGCGACATCATCGGTCGCCACGTCAGCGCCGCGGACACGTCGTAGCCGATGTGCTTGTCGACCGGACCCTGGTTGCGCGCAATCTCGACGACTGCAGGATCGTCGAAGTACAGCGTGTTCGCGTTCAGCGAGACACGCAGCGTCGGCAGCAGGTCCATGTCGACTCCGAGCCCCGCGAGCAGGATGCCGGGATTGGTGAAGTTCGACTGCCCCTCCTCTTTCGAGGAACGCAGGCTCGCGAGCACGCCGTTGCGACTCGACAGGGCCACGCGTCCGCCACCGATCAGCGGCACTGCCTGACGAATCCAGTAACTGTTATCCGCGCCGGCGAACTGCGGATTTTCGAAGATCGCGTCGAAGCCGGTGGCGCGATCGTCGAACGGATCGTCGTCGCCGCTGCCGTAGAGCAGCGAGATGCGCGGCCGGATCCAGTCGAAGTCCATCGACAGCTCCGCTGCGACGAACAGCGCGCCGATGTCCACCTTCGCCGGCACGAACACGCCGGGCTCCTCCTCGCCGAACGCGTAGTAGATCGACGTGGTGATATTCAGCCGGCCGAAGTGGCCGTCGCCGTTGTAGCCGATGTAACCGACATCGTACTCGCGGGGCACTTCGCGGCCGAGCGAAGAAGGACGCTCGATGAAGTCGTTCTGGTTGTAGTACGCGTCCTCGTTCTCGCGATTGCGGTTGTAGGCCAGCGTCAGCTGCGAGGTGAACCCGGGCACCGGAAAATCCTGGCGATACAGGTTGGCGATGAATACGTCGTCGTCGCGCAGGTCCGCGCCGAGGTCGTTCAGCCCGCTGTTCGTGTCCTTCTCGAGCCGCCGGAAGTACGCGATGTTGTACTGCCAGCGATTGTTGTCGCGCGTGCCGAACAGCCGCACACCGAGCTGGTTGTCCTGGAACAGGAACCCGCGGAAGTCCGACGAGAACGGCTGAATGCCGATACGGAAGCTGTCGAAGTCGTAATTCTCGGAGACGTTGCGCAGGTGCTTGTCGATGAATGCGGCCTGGATGCCGAGATGATGATCGTTGCGTGTCTTGCCGTCGCGCGCATCGGCGTTCACGCCCTGCAGCGTTTCGAGCTCGACGTAGTTGTAGCTGAAGACCGGCGTGAAGCGGAACTCGTAGTCGGGTGGCTTGAAGACGGTGTCGCCCTTGTAATAGACGAATTCCGCCGCGAGATTTTCCACTGCGGCCCACTGGTCCGCGCTGCCGAAGACATCGATGCCGCCGGGCCGATCCGTCGAGATGCCGCCGACCGGCGTCGGCACGTCGCGCAGCTCGTAGACGGTGTCGGAAATGACGCCGAGGTTGAAGAACCAATCGTCGCCATGCACCGGTCGATCGGCCTTCAACGCGTTGCGATTGTAGGGATCGAACCAGCGTTCCTCGTAGCCGAGCGTATCGACGATGCGCCAGCGGTCGGGAACCGGCACCGAGGCAACGTAGTCTGCAAGACCTGGCCGCGGAATCGGCGACACATAGGCCGGCGGCGCGCGTTCGATCACACGACGCCGCGCTGCACGTCCAGTGTCCTCCGTCGGCGCTGCGTTAGGCGCGGCCGAAGGTGTCTGCCCGGGCTGCGCACCTTCTTCAGGACACGGCACTTCGGTGTAACCCGGCCGACGACGCTTCACGATGCGACCCGTGTCGTCCTGGTAGCACGTTTCAGCGGCTGTCGCCGTCGTCGCCAGCAGAACCAGAGCAAGTGCCATGAATGATTTTTGTTTCATGTCACTTCCCCTCGCACACGTTGTCGTCAGGGACGTTCAGGAACGGCGCCTGCGGACATTGCACGTAGCGCAGGCGCACGCCCTGGGCGATCACCGTATCGGCACGGCGATCGGTCGGTGCGTTGCCGAGTCCGCCGCTGCCGAGGAACTGCGCGCCGAAGTGCAGGCCGAGGAAGGCAATCATGTCGTCCTGATCGACACCGTCGCCCGACACGCCGATCGCGCCGACGAGCGTGCCGCCGCGATAGATCGGCACGCTGCCGGGGAAGATTTGCAGGCCATTGCCGAGCCGCACGCCGGCGATCGTCTGGCCGACGCTGGTGAGATCGTTGGCCAGCTGCACGCCTGCACAACCCGGAGCGACGTCCGGAACCGGCACACCCGCCACGAACAAGACGTGCTGCAGGATCGCGTTGATCGTGACGTCCAGCTGCAATCCGGTCGAGAACGGACTCCACTCGCCCGCCGGTTTGCTGAGCGGCCCGGGAGCTTCGTTGTCGATGCCGTCGGGGAAGAACGGTCGCGACAGGTTGCCGTTCGCGCGATCGCTGTATGCGATGCGTCCGTCAGCGAGCGCGTTACCGTCGTTGAGGAACGCACGCAGCGCCGTCACGTAGCTGCCGAGAGCGATCTGACGTGTGACACCGACGGCCGCATCTGTCGTACTCAGATACTTCGCGTCAGGTAACGCCGCGAGGAACGCCCCCGCAGTGCTCGACGACATGAACGCGGCGGTTCGCGCCTTCTGCAGCGAGACGTCAGTACCGAACACCGGCGCGTCGCGAGTGCGCACAATGCCGAGAATCGCGCCCTGCGTGTCGACTACCGAAATGGTCACTCGCGCCTGCGAGCCGACCGGCCTGCGGATCTGCGCGCGCGTGCGGTCGGCGACGTCGAAGGCCGCCTGCAGGATCGTGCGCACTTCGTTCTGCGTCAGGACCGCGCCACCGAGGGAGGCACCGTCCGTACCGGCGCGCGGCGGATAGCGCGGCACGTTCGCCGGGTCGACGAGCACGAACGCGTCGCGCCCGTTGAAGTCTGCAGCATCCGCACGGATGCCCGATGCAGCTTGACCGAAGGTCGTTCCGGCGCGGATCACGCCGTCGAAGTAGCCCGGCACGGTTATCAATGCTCCGACGGAGCCCGCGATCGACGTGAAGGGTGGTGCAGACGCAGGAGTGCTGCGCAGCTGGTTGAATTCCACATCGCTGAAGCGGAACGTCTTGCCGTCCGCAGTGATCCTGTCGCCGCGGCGATCGACGGGCGCCGCAAAACCGAATGTCGCGGCATAGCCGATCGCTTCATCGACATCGGCGTCGCTGTCGGCGATGTTCTTGTCGATCGTGTAGAACCCATCGGCCAGGACGCCGACGCCGCCCACCACGGTGCCACTCTTATATAGAGGGAAGCCGCCCGGGTCCGCCGACAGGCCGAGCGGCGAGCGCTGTGGCCCGACGCTGGGTCCGACGCCATCGAACGCACGCATCAGATCGGAGCACGCGAGCTGGCTGAACTGCACGCCGAACAACGGGCCGGACGGCTGAAACTGTTCGAGCGGATTGAAGTGCTCCTGCACGATCTGGCTCGCGGTCCGCGACGAGAACGCGTTGCCTTCCGAGGAGAGATAAGCGCCGGTAATCGCTTTCGCGATCGCGGCCGCGTGATCGATATTGAGTGTCGGAGCCGGCGCGACGGGCAGACGAATACCTTCGAGTCCACCACTCACGGTCGCTGCGCCGGGAGTCGTCGTGATCGTCACGGACCGCGTCGCCGCGGCACCCATGCGATACACCGCAAGTACGTTGCCCACTCTGTCGACGACTGCAATCGTCGCGCCGACACCGCGCGCCTGCGCCTCGGCGACGCCTTGTGCGATGACTTGCTGAACGTCCGCAATCGTCAGGCTCGTCGTCGAGCCGAGGCACGCGCCGCTGCAGCCGCTCGTCGGATCCGTACCGGTGCTCGTCGCGACCGGATCACCGCCGGAGCAGGCGGCGATGAGCGTCATCAAAGCTAGCAACAGGGGCGTCTTCTTCATGATTTTGGCGCCTCGACAGCGACTGTCGGTTGCGGATGGTAAGAGTGACAGCTCACGCATTGCACGGCCACTCTTTCGACGGCCGGACGATCGCCGTGGCACTCCTCGCACTTGCCCATCGCCGGCAGCATCAGGTCCTTGCTGTCCTGCGATTCCTTCGCCTTGTGACACGACAAGCATGCTGCATCGCCGGTCAGCTTGCCCTGGATCTGGTGGCTGCGATGGTCGAAGCGGCCCGCCGGGAAGTAGTCCCGCGCGAAGCGGATCGGGTAGACCTGGAAGCGGTCGAAATCGCTCTCGCTGTTCGTGTCGACGACCACGTGGCAGCCGACGCAGCCGCGGCGCGTGAACTGATTTTCGATCTCGGAGTGCGCGCTGCGCATCGCGCAATCGAATGGGGCGCCAGTGCAGGTCTGCTCTTCCTCATCGTGCCCCGGCAGACGCCGCCGTTCGCGCGTCGAGCGGCCTGCGTTCGGATCGGAGAACTTGCGCGTGAAGTAATCCTGCAGCGTCAGCACCACTTCACGTGGCTTGCCGTGCGGCAGCTGGCGATCGGGCGCGCCAGGATCGAACGTCAGCTCGTGACAGGCGGCGCAGCGGTTCTCCATCGTGATCGGCTCGAAGTGCTCGCCGTCCGGCTCGAGACGATGGCAATCCGCGCAATTGAGCGGCTGACTGTCGCCTCGACGCAGCACGCGATCCGGATCGAGGTGCTGGTTGTGCGAGAACTTCACGTTCGATTGCTCGACGGCCTTGTCGAGCGCTGCGATCTCGGGCTTCCAATCGAACTCGAACCCCGAGCCGGCCGCGACGGCCGTCGGCTTGAGCAAGCGTGCTTTGAACTGCGGGTGGTGTCCGGCGCTGAAGCCGGTGACCGGCTCGACCTGCAGCTGAGCGAATTTCTGCGTGGAATCCTGGTGACAGTCGACACACATCGAGTCGCTGCTGTTGACGAGGAAGCTCGCCGGCTCGTTGTGCTCGCGATGGCAAGTCGCGCAGCGTTGCGTCGGACCGAGCTGCGTCAGCGCCAGGTGCTCAGGCGAAACGTGATCGTGAATCGTCTTGTGGCAGCTCGAGCACGCTTCGTCCTTCACTCGGACGAACGGCTCCTGATGGCACGTATCGCAGCGCACACCGGCCGCCTGCTGATGCGCCGGGCTCAGCGGCCCGCTGTTCCAGAACTCATCGCTCGGCACCCATGTCGGCACTTGCTGCTCCGCGCGGTGCATGACGATCACGCTCACCGGCAACACGACGCCGGCGGTCAGCACGATCGCGACCAACAACCACGCGGCGGGGCGCTTCGACAGCCACGTCTGCTGCAGGTCGGTGCGGAACGCGCTTTCGAACTCGCTCGCGTCGATGTTCTCGTTCGGCCGCAGCTCGATCGCGAGGTCGAAGCCGCCGGGCGGCTCCGCGATCGTCAGTTGATGGCCAGCCAGCTCGATGACGTCGCCGATTTCCAGCCGCGCCGAGCCGCGCTCTTCACCGTTGACGCGTACGCGCTTACCGCCGCGGCAACTCAGCTCCAGCTTCGACCCGGACTTGCGGATCAGCGCATGCTCGGGAGCAACGGCGCGACCGAGCAACTGAATGCGCTGATCGGCAGCGCTGCCGATCGTCAACTCGGCGCCGGAGATCTCTGTGTCCCGGTATTCCGGGATTCCGTCGGGGCCTTGGTGCAACTCGCGCAGCAGTGCTTCCATGCGTCACCAGTAGACGAACGTCGACACGATGTGCAGCGTGAGCGCGAACAACAGTGCGAACGTCACAGGGATGTGGAAGTACAGCCAGATCTTCAACCAGCCGCGCAAGCGGATGTCGCGGCGGATGCGTCGCAGGACGGCCTGACGCCGGCACAGCAGCACGATCAACTGCTGCAGATTCGCGGCCTCGATACCCTTCTGCGCCCGCGGCAACCGCTCGGCAACGAAATCGATCACGGCCTGCTGGTCCGTGTTGCGCACCGGTGCTCCGGCGCCGCGCACGAAGAACGACTCGTCACCGCTGAACAGTTGAGCGTAGACACCGCCGCCCAATGTCGTGCGTTCGATGCTGCTGGCGACTGCAATACCGACTTCCGGCGCACACTTCTGCGCCAGCGTGCGCGACTGCTTGTCCAGCTCGAACAATTCGGCGAACAGCTCCGCGCGGCTGCCGCCCTCGCGATTCTTCGCGATCAGCACCGGATGATTGAGGTAGCTGTAGAGCCCGAAGAAACCGCTGAAAATCACGATGACCATCAGCGCATAGGCGAGCGTGTGCAGATTCCAGCCGACCTGGAACCCGGCGTGCAGCGTCGCGATGATCAAGAGCGCCGTGCCGAGATACACATGCGCCGAGGTCCAGCCCTGCACGCTGCCAATCCCGGAGTTGTACTTGCGCTTGCGGACGCCAAGATAAGTGAGCCACAGGATGAGCAGCGCGCCGATCGAGCCGAGCACATAGCCTTGCCATGTCCCGCCGTTCGGCGGTTGCACCGTGCCCTGCGTTGCGTAGAGCACGCCCGATATCACCAGCAGGCCGAGCGACCACCACAAGTAGCGCGCTCCGCGAAAGAGCAGGAGATTGCGGTGGATCACCGCTTCCGCTCCTCGACGAGATCGACGAACTGCTCCGGCCCGATGCGGATCGCGGCGCCGGTCGGACACGCGCGCACGCACGCAGGCCCGCCGTCGATGCCGACGCATGCATCGCACTTCACTGCTTTCTTGCCTTTCTCCTTCGCCGCCGCGCTAGGCTCGTAGCCGGCTTGTTCGCCAGGACCGCTGCCGCCCAACATCATCCACGACAGCAAGCCGCGCTTCTTCGGCGCGTCGTACACCATGCGAATGACGCCGTATGGGCAATTCGCCTGGCAGTTGCCGCAGCCGATACACGAATCGTTGATGTACACCTCGCCGCTCTCCGAGCGGCGGATCGCGTTCGGCGGACAATCCTTCATGCAATGCGGCTGCTCGCAATGGCGGCATGCCGTGGGAATGTGCACGTTCGCGTAGGTCGCGCCAGCTTCGCGATCGAGCCGCGACACGCCGCTGTGCGTCTCGGCGCACGCCTTCTCGCAGTTGTCGCAACCGACGCAGAGCGACTCGTCGATGACCAGCACGTTGGTCGCTTCGCCAAGCCCTTCGCGCATCAGGAAGTTCATCAGCGAGCCTGCTTCCGGCCGGACCTGCATGCGGGCGTTGTCGATCACGCGCTTGCTGACGTCCTTCTGCAGCGGATCGAGGCGCGCGTCTTCGCGGCGAGCCAGCTCGAGAAATTCCTTACGCTTGATTTCGATGGCGTCGGCAGCAACGGTCGTAGTCGCGGTCTCACGCCGGACGGGATCGCCCATCAAGGCCATTTCACCGACGAGATGACCGGAGCGAACTTCCGCGACCAGAATCTGCTCGGTCCCCTTGCCGCGTGACAGCGCGACACCGCCCGAACGGAGCACGAACAACGAGTCGCCGACTTCGCCTTCCTTGAAAACCACATCGCCGGCCTTGAAGCGGCGCAGCGTCACGCGTGCAGCGATGGTTCGCAGATCCTTCAGTGTCGCGAACGGCGCGAAGTGCCGCTGCAACTCGCGGACGACGAAGATCCAATCGATGCCGCTGCGCACCTCCTCGTTGGAGTTCATCAGCTTGACCATCGTGCGGCGCGGAGTTTCGACCAGGATGCAGCCCGGTCCGGCAATTGCCTTGTCGGAGCGCGGCCGACCCGAGAGCAGGCTCATCTCGCCGAAGAACTCGCCGCGACCGAGGCGCGTGCGGATGTGCGGCGGCGTTGCGCCTTCGAGCGTCACTTCGCCGTCGACGATGGTGAAGAACGAGGTGCCGAATTCGCCCGGTGAGTAGATCGCCTCGCCTTCGCGCACGATGCGCGTCGAACGCGGTTGCGGCTCCTTCGACGCTAGCTGCTTGCTCAGCACCTGCATCTTGCGCTTCGCGTCCTCGTGCTCGGCGCCTTCCGGGTAGGTGACGATCACGTCGCTCTCGATGATCAGCTCGCGGAACTGCAGGCCGTTCATCTGCCGGAACATCGGAATCAGCGTCTGGAAGCGCTCGACCATCTCGTCGACCGGCCGCTCGAACGGCAGGCCGTGGAATTGATACTCGAGCAGCGGGTGATCGGCGGGCTTCAAGTCGTTGCCGTTGATGAACTCGACGACGTCGTAGCCCTGGTTCATCGCCTGCTTGATCAGCGGGTAGCCGGCGAGCGACCCGATCACGTACACGCCCGGCACGTTGCTCTCGTAGTGGCGCGACAGCTCGGGAATCGCATCGTTGCGCTCGTTCGGAAACTTGATGCCGATCGACTCGACGAACTTGCGCGGCGGCATCGCACCGAGCCGCGCGATGATGCGATGACATTCGATGGTCTTTTCGCCAGTCGCGGTTTGCAGAACGACAGTTAGCGGCGGCGCGCCGGTCCCGCCGGCCACAACGCTCTTGATGCTCGCCTCGTAATGACAGTTCAGGCGGCGCCGCTGATCGGCGATTGCCGCGACCACGGCGTTGAGGTTGGCGTCCTTGGCGCGGCTGAATTCCTTGCCGCGGTTGATGATCCACACGTCGTTCTGCTCGGCCAGCGCCAGCGCGTTCTCGATCGCCGCGTCGCCGGCGCCGACGACCAGGATCGTCTCGTCGCGGAATTCCTTGGGATCGTCCAGCTGGTACTGGACGCGCTCCAGATCTTCGCCCGGCGCGCCGAGCTTGCGCGGATTGCCCTCCAGGCCGATCGCCAGCACCACGTGAGCGGCCTGGACGATTTCGCCGTTGGCGAGATGCAGGTTGAAGGCGTGCTTGTTACCCGCGACCCGGCGCACCTCCGCGCCGTAGCGGATATTTACGCCGCCCTTCTGCAGGCCTTCACCCCACTTGCCGAGCACCTTCTCGCGGCTGCCGGCGCCGAACTCGAGGTCGCTGCGCAGATCCAGGAAGCCCGGCTCCGCCATGACGTGCTTACCTTTCTGGTAACGCTGGATCGTCTTGGCGTGGGCGTTGAAACCTTCGAGCAGCACGTAGGTGGGTGTGCCGCGCTTGTCGCGACGGTCGCGCTCTGCCGCCCGAGCGGCAGCGCTCAAGCCGGCGGGACCGGCGCCGATGATCGCGATTTGATACATGTGCAGGAACCCCGGCCCCCGCCCCGCTGTACTCATTCCTTGAGTATTGTCAAATTGTTGGCGGGCGATGCTACAGAGGTGGGCGAGGCGCCCGCAAGGTCCTAAAGGTGCGCCGCGTCACGGAAAAGACAGTCCCGTCATTTCCCCTTGAATACCGCGGGGCGTTTCTCGAGGAATGCCTTCGCCGCCTCGGCATGGTCCTGCGTCAAACGGGTGCGCGTGAGGTTCGTGGCTTCCAGGTCGAATTGCTGTTCCAGGGAGCCCTCTTCGGCCGCGTTGAGGTTCTGCTTGATGTAGCG
>Ga0209382_10001528_pt1 | contig 36102 bp, 26 predicted proteins | sample SoiMetdeltSBSDD5_FD_187599 | JGI IMG/M metagenome (GOLD analysis project Ga0209382, IMG submission 187599) | Bulk soil microbial communities from a Populus tree surrounding site in Tennessee, USA - Soil MetaG P. deltoides SBSDD5 (SPAdes) (version 2) | ecosystem: Environmental > Terrestrial >... | reverse complement strand
GTCTGCCAGCGACCCGGCCGCCGCGAAGGCGTTGGTCGCGGGATCGTACAGCTCCGAGGTCGCCAGGAACGTTGCATCGGTGTCCTGGCCACCGACGATCAGCCCCTTGCCATCGGGCAGCAGCGTGGCTGAATGTCGAAACCGTGGCGCAGCCATCGAGCCCGCGGGGGCCCAGGCGTTCGTCGCATGGTCGTACACCTCGGCAGTGGCGAGCGGGTTGGTGCCCTCCCGGCCGCCGACGACCAGGATCCTGCCGTCGTCGAGGGTGGTGCTGGTGTGGAGGCTCCGAGCGGTGGCGAGTGCAGGAGCCAGTGAAGCGTTCGGATCGGACGCCGGCGAGCTGGCGACCGCTTTCGCGGGAACGGCCGCCGCCGAGGCGGGCGCGGCAGCGTGGCCTGCGTGGGCGGCGGCCGGCGCGACGGTTGGTGGAGCCGTCGTCGGAGCGGCGGCTGCCGGGGTGGTCGGGATGCTGGTCGCGGGTGGGGCGGTCTGCGCTGGCGTAGCCGTCGTCGGTGCTGTGGTCGGCGCCAATGTTCCGGTCGCGATCGGAACCTTGGCGCCGAATAGTCTGGAGCCGAGTAGGACGCCGCCGCCCACGAGCAGGACCAGGATGGCGACGACTGGGAGCCAGATCCAGCGACGTCCGGTAGTCGGCCGCTGAGGCGACGTGGCGAGCGGGACCGGTGTCATGACCGGTGGCCGAATTCGTGGCAGCGACGGTCGACTCGGGCTCGACGGGGTCGGCGTGATGGAGGGCCGGGTCTGCGCGACTGTGGTTGGACTTGAGGCCTTGTCCGACTGCTCGCGGAGGATCGCCGGCCTGAGAGCCTTCGACAGGTCCGTCGCCAGCTCGCCGGCCGTGGCGTAGCGGTCGGCCGGGTTCTTGGCCAGCGCCTTCTGAACGACCTCCTCGACGCCGGGCGGGATCGGGCGGACCGGACTGGTCATCGGCGGTGGCGTCTCGTGGACGTGTTGATCGAGGATCGAGAACGGCGGCCGGCCGCTGAACATCCGGTAGACCATTGCGCCGAACGCATAGATGTCGCTGCGCCCATCGACCTGGACGCTCATGATCTGCTCAGGAGACATGTACTCGGGGGTACCCGCTACCGAAGTCGTGACGGAGGCCGCCGAGTCCAATAACCTGGCGATGCCAAAGTCGGACAGGACGACCCGCCCGTCGTTACCGAGTAGAACGTTCGCCTCCTTGACGTCGCGATGAACGAGCTGGTGTTCGTGGGCGAAGTCGAGCGCCGAGGCGACGCCGTTGACGATCTGATCGAGCTCGGCGAACGAGATCGTCTGCGCCAGCCGCCTCTGGAGCGTGGTCCCGTCGACGAACTCCAGCACCAGATATGCGAGACCGTCCTGCTCGCCGTAGTCGTAGATCGCGACGATGTTCGGATGGCCGCCGAGTCGGGCGGCGATCCGCGCTTCGCGGATGAAGCGATCCCGTCCGTGCTGGTCCCTGAGGATCTCCGGCCGCAGCACCTTGATCGCCACATACCGATCAAGGATGTCGTGGTATGCCTTGTAGACGGTAGCGAATCCACCGCTTCCAATCACCCCGATGACGCGATAAGCATCATCTGGCCCAAACGATGTGGGCATCTCCATGGACATCACCCCACCAGACGTCCGAGCGCGGGGGTCAACAACCGGTCCAATGCGTGCCGCGTCACCACTCCCTGTTCGCTCGCCTCCCCCCTCGGCACGAAGTACGTCGGTGACGCACTCACCGGGATCATCGCCTGATGGGCCTTCTAGACTAGAACAGCGCGTGGTCGGTGGCAACTGTCAGCGTGGCAACATCAGCAGGCGCGCAGCACCTGGCCGGGCCGACAGATCGGCGCAGCCAGCGCGCTCGCCTATACATGGCAGGTCGCCTGAAGGTTTGGATGCGCGCCTGGTGGACCTGAGGCGAATCGAACCCCTGAGCTCTTCCATGCCAAGGAAGCGCGCTCCGACGCGTCGAAGTACGATCCCTCTGGCTTGCCGTCACTTGTCTCATGGACAGGTGATGCCGCGTCGAGCCCTTCGCTCCTCCCTGTGAGATATTGTCAAGAGTTGTGGAACGGGCCATGATCAGGCAGCGGTCTGAACCGCCTCGGCGGCGGTATCGCGCTCGAGCCTGAGGCCGTCGCGGAAGCGGACGCCGGCCCGGACCTGGGCGACGAGCTGCGGGGCGTTGAGGCGTCGCCAGCGCTGCTGGGCCATGGTCAGCAGCTTGAATGCCATGGTGAGGCCGGCCGTCCGGGAGCCGGCGCCCTTGGTGACGCGCTGGCGGAGTTTGACGGTCGCGAAGGTCGACTCGATCGGGTTGGTGGTCCGCAGGTGGCCCCAGTGCTCAGCCGGGAAGGCGAAGTGGGTCAGCAGCCGCTCCTGGTCGGCCGTGAGCGAGTCGACGGCCTTGGGGTATTTGGCGGCGTCCTCAGCCACGAACGCGCCGATCTCGGCCAGGCAGACGGCCCGGCTCTCGGCGTACAGCATGGCGTGCAGCGCCCGCTTGGCCTGCGGCTGGAGCCGGGTCGGCAGCTTGTCGAGCACGTTGGCGATCCGGTGCACCCAGCAGGTCTCCCCTTGCGTCTCGGGCCAGACGTCCCGCGCCGCCGCCCAGAAGCCGAGCGCCCGATCGGCCACCGCGACGACCGGCGCCCGCATCCCGCGCCGCTTGAGGTCGCGCAGCAGCGTCAGCCAGCTCTCGGTGCTCTCGCGATAGCCGTCCTCGACCGCGATCACCTCCTTCGTCCCGTCTGGCCGCGCCCCGATCACCACCAGGGTGCACAGCCGGTCCTCGGCCAGACGGATATTGAAGTGGACCCCGTCCGCCCACACGTAGACGTAGTCCCGGTCCGCCAGGTCGCGCCGCCGGAACGCGGCATACTCCGCCTCCCACACCTTCACCAGCCGCGCAATCGTCGGCGGCGACAGCCCGGCCGCGTCCTCCCCGAGCAGGCCGGCCAGCGCCGGCTGGAAGTCCCCGGTCGACAGCCCGTGCAGGTACAGCAGCGGCAGCACCTCGGCCACCTTGGGCGACCGCCGCACGTACGGCGGCAGGATCCGACTCCGAAACGTCTGCTTCTCGCCGTCGACCACCCGCCCGTCGTCCACCCGCGGCGCCCGCACCTCCACCGTGCCGGCGCCCACCGTCACCTTGCGTGGCTGCCCATGGCCGTTCCGGACCACCTCGGCGTGCCCCCGTTCGTCGCGCGCCTCCCCGAACCGCGCCACATACTCGGCCACCTCGGCCTCGAGCGCCGCCACCAGCAGCCGCCGCGCCCCCTCCCGCGCCAGCTCGTCCAGGCTCGGCCCGACGACGGCCGCGGCCGTCGTCGCCATCGCGCTGCTCTCCGGTATCCTCTCCATGGGTAGCGTGTCCTTCCTGGCCCCTCGGGGCCGGTCCAGGTCTCTTCAACCTGCAGGATACGCTGCCTGCTTCATGCCCCCGGTCCACAACTTACGGGTATACCTCCCGGTCGGGGCTCCAGCGCGAGTAACCATCAAGTGGCTCCGGTGTAACCGAAATTCAGTTGTACGCCGCTACACGGATGACATGCGGCGTACGTCAGTGGGATTACAGCGGTGTGCGACGTTTCGCTACATTCTCGAGCCTGAGGGCGATGACGATGCCAGACATTGTCTTGCGCGGCATATCCTCGTGCCGATGATCGTGAGCGTGGACGCACACACCGCCGTGCCGATCTGACTGCCAAGCATGCTCCCAGCCGCTAAGGGGACGTCCATCCTCGCAGCGCCTGAGCAAACGCGCCAACTGAGCGCGCCGAGTCGGTCCGCGAGCTGACCAGGGGACTCTGACCAAGGAACGTCGACCAGGGGCGTGGTCAGCGAAACCGGGCGATTCTGACCAGTGGAGTAGTGGGAATCCCGAGAGTCCCTTGGTCACACGACCAAAAGCCTCATAAGCCCCTGGTCATGGGTGATTGTTCCTCCTGCACCGCCGCGTCTGGTCGCTGACATGGTGACTGTGACCAAGGAACTGTCGGGACAGAACGGGCGGTTTCTGACCAAAGAACTGGCCAAATCCGCGATGTCCCTCGGTCACAGCCGGGGCTGACTCTGGATCAGCTAGTCTAGGTTCGAGTCCTAGTTCGGCAGCCTCCAGCGCCGCTCCTGATTCAGGAGCGGCGTTTCAGTTAAGGCCGCTGCCTCTCTCAGCGAAAACAGTCACTCGTCTTCCGACGGCGTCACGCCTGCTACGATATGGCGGCGCCCTGAAGTGGAAGGACGAGTTGACCGTACCGGACGAGTTGACCGTACCTGAGGAGGCTGTGGCCGACCACGAGCCGATCTACAAGGGCTATCGTGATGGATATGGACCGCACTTCAACGTCGACGACAATCCGCCTCTCGTTGTGGTCGTCCGCGGTGGCGAGAGCAGCCCCTTGCCCGATCTCAGCCCGGTCGGGCCCGCCGGCTACTCGTGGGGGTATTCGGGTGGTGGGCCGTACAATCTGGCGCGCTCGATCTTGGCCGACTACCTGGACTGTTACCCAGGCGATGAACTGACTCTCGCCTTACGCGAGAAGCACATAGCTCCATTGGACAGCAGCCGGGGATGGGAGATCCCAGGGAGTGTGGTGCGCGAATTCCTGGTGGCGCATCGTCACATTATGTGTTTGCGAAATGAGAACGAAGGCGAGGTCGATGCCGATGGGCGTGCTGATCGAGCTCTCAAGCGGCGCTTCCTCGGCGGTTGATCGGGACTCGATCGACCCGCGACAGTTTGCGGATGCGGTAGTCACGCGGGAACATATCGGCGGGAACGCTTTGATGGCCTTTGGAGTGAATGGCGAAATTCAACAATGGTCGAATGGTCAGGTGAGGCTGCATGATCGAACACGGCGGTACGTTCTTGGCCAAAGCTCAGGAGAGCGTCACTGGGGCCAGGTCTGAGCTCCAGGAGGGCAGATTCAACAACTCAGCCAACAGGAGCTACTATGCGGTCTTCCAGGCTGGGATTCACGCCCTGCTACTGGAGGACGTAAGACTACCTGGTGGTGGCACCGAGTGGAGCCATCCCTTCGTGGACTCTCAGTTTACTGGCCTCCTGATCAACCGTCGTCACCGCTACGAGACGAGCCTGCGCAGCGTCATTGGGGATAACCGCGCCCTCCGTGAGGATGCCGACTACACCACAGGAAGTGTCAGCGCGGTTCGGGCGTCTAGGGCTCTTCAGCGTGCTGAGAGGTTCGTCGGTGCGGTACTTCAAAGGCATGAGGAGCAGTGATGACCGAGCAATGGAGGTGGGCGCCTGTCACGAGGATCAAAGAGGCCGCGGAGGAGCTGAAGGCCACCATCCGTGCAAAGTACCCAGATGCTCAGTTCAGGCTATCCAGGGCTCAGGATGACCGTGATGCCTGGAACCTGTGGACGTTGGTGGATATTGAAGACCCTGACGAGGTACGGGATCTCACTAGAGACCGTGAGCTAGACATGCTAACTGAGGAGCGCATTCCCATCTACGTCGTGCCAACACTTGGCAGGGAACACTTCACCAGAGATCTACCAGCAGAGGCTAGGAGGACGGGATGAACGTCTCTAGTGGACTGGGGGCAGCGTAGCAGCCGTCATCACTCCCCAGAAAGGCAACGGCCCCCGCCCGTGAACCCGGCAGGGGCCTCTCGCTCTTCCGTCGCGTAGGGACGACTCACGCCCGCACCGTGGCTGCCTCCGTCCCAGCCTCTTCGCCTGCCGTCGACGCCCCGTGACCGTTCCCGTTCGAGCCGCGCCCGATCGACAGGTACGTGAAGCCGGCCGCCGCCATCGTCTCAGGCTCGTACAGGTTGCGGCCGTCTACGAAGATCGGACGGGCCATCTCCGCGCGCAGCCGGCCCAGGTCGATCTGCTTGAACTCGTTCCACTCGGTCAGCAACACCACGGCGTCGGCGTCACGCGCCGCCTCGTAAGCGTCGGAGCATAGTGTCACGCCAGGCAGCATATCCGCTGCCTTCTCCATCGCGGCCGGGTCGTACGCCTGGACCTTTGCGCCCTCGCCCTGGAGCAGGTGGATCACCTCGACGGCGACCGCCTCGCGCAGGTCGTCGGTGTTCGGCTTGAACGCCAGGCCGAGCACGGCAACCCTGGACTCTTCGAGCTGGCCGAGCGCTGACCGGAGCTTCAGCACCACACTGCGTCGGGCGTCCCGATTGATCTCCATCACCGCCCGGAGCAACTGCGGGTGGCAGCCAGAGAGCGCCGCCATGTGAGCCAGCGCCTGAACGTCCTTCGGGAAACAGGAGCCCCCGTACCCAACACCGGCGTTCAGGAACGCCGCGCCGATCCGAGCGTCCAGGCCCATCCCCCGCGCAACCTGGGTCACGTCGGCGCCGACCTTCTCGCAGATCGAGGCGATCTCGTTGATGAACGAGATCTTGGTCGCCAGGAACGCGTTGGAGGCGTACTTCACCATCTCCGCCGTACGCAGGTCGGTGATGACGACCGGCGCGTTCAACGCTCGATACAGCTCGGCCACCTTTTCGGCGGCAGCCGGGTCATCCGCGCCCAGGACGATCCTGTCCGGGTTGTTGAAGTCGGAAACGGCCGCCCCCTCGCGCAGGAACTCCGGGTTCGAGACGACCGCCGCCGCGACCCGGCCGTACCGGTCGAGCACGCCCTGGACCCAGTCGCCGGTTCCGATCGGCATCGTGCTCTTGTTCACCACGATGGCTGGCGTCTGCAAGTGCTCGGCGATCGAGCGGGCCGCCGCGCGGGCGTACGTCATGTCGGCCTCGCCGGCCAGTCCGGGCGGCGTGTTCACGGCGACGAAGACGAACTCGGTCCCTTCCAGGCCGTCCTTGTAGCTGGTCGTGAACCTCAGGCGCCCGGCCCGAACGTTTCGCTCTACGATCTCTTCGAGGCCCGGCTCGTAGATCGTGATGCCGCCGCTGCGCAGGATACCGATCTTGCGCTCGTCGACGTCGATGCACGTGACTCGATTCCCTAGATCGGCGAAGCAGGCTCCGGTAACAAGCCCGACGTAGCCGGTCCCGACAACGCTGATCGTCGACACCCTGGCGTCTCCTCGGTGAATGGGATCTGACCTGTCCAGTCGCACCCGGCGAAGCCGACCGTCGCCGCGGCGCTGGCCGCGGTCGGTGAGTATACAAGAACTCTAGTGAGCATCGGCCCCCGGTCGCACCGTCGCCGACGTGACAATTGATTCATCCTTGTCCGCTTCGCGACGCTCGACGCGGCCCCGCGTGAGCCCCCGAAACGAGAGATCCTCCCAGCTCAGCAGCGCCAGGCCGGCCACGACGACCGGCACCAGCAACACCGCGTGTGTCAAGAGTGTAAACGCGCCGGCCGTCACGTCGGGGACACCGAACGACTCCGTCAGCGTCCGCTGAAGGGCGATGTCGAATGTGCCCACGTAGCCAGGCGGCGACGGCAACACCGTGGCCAGGTTGGCGATGACCATCCCGGCCGCCAGTCCGAGCGCTCCGGCGTCCACGTTCATCGCGAGCGCCAGAAAGTAGTACAGGCCCAGCTCGGCCGCCCAGCACAGAATCGAAAGCGGAACGATCTTCAGCACGGTCCGGCCATCTTCCAGCACCCGCAGCCCGTCGACGACCGAGCTCGCCAGCTTTCCAAGTTTCAGGTGGATCCGACCCGCGATCTCGATGCCAGCCGTGAACAGGCGCTCGACCATCGCGCGTGGCACGACCAGCACGATCAGCAGCCCGACGACGCCGGCCGCCGTGATCGTCGCCGCGGTCCCGGCGGCGGCGAGCAGCCACCCTCTCGGTTGCGCCATTACCAGCACGGCGGTCAGGATGCCACACAACGCGAAGATGTCCAGCAGCCGCTCGATCAGCACCGTCGCGAGCGACGAGGCAATCGGCACGCCGTTCGACTGGCGCAGCAAGAACGTTCGCACCAGCTCGCCGAGGCGCAACGGCAACACGTTGTTCACCGCGAAGCCGATCAGGATGATCGCGAAGAGCCTCCGGGTGCGAACCACTGCGAACGGCGCCAACAGCAGGCGCCAGCGCGCCGCCCTCAGCCAGATGCCGACGAAGTAGATCGCGATCGCCGGCACGATGTACACCGGGTTCACCTGGAGCATGGTCTCTACCAGCTTCCAGGGGTCATCTGACCAGTAGAGGAACAGACCGAACAGGACCAGGCCGAACACCAGGCCGATGAGCGAACGGGCCTTCAGGACCGCACCTCGCTGATCGCCACCTCGGCCTCGCCATCGCCGGACTCACGCGACGCATCGGCCATGGTCCGGAGCGACACGTGCTCGCGCCCGAAGAACGCCAGTCCGATCGCCGTCACCAGCACGAACTGCGTCAGGTGCGCCACGATCGCCACGGCCAGCGCCAGTTCGCGCGGCACGCCCCAGACCGCCAGCGCCGACACCGCGAAGAACTGGAACGTGCCAACGTATCCTGGCGCCGCCGGTAGCATGATCCCGAGGTTCACCACCACCAGGAGCAGTGCGCAGGCAGCCGCCAGTTGCGGCGTCGGCAACCCCAGATCGAAGGCGCTGGCGACGACGACGTAGGCGCCCCATTCGATGGCCCAGACCGCCGCCGACAGCAGCGCGGTGCCGAGGACGACTCCCGGCCGTCGCATTGAGCTCAGGCCGTTCACGAACGCCGCGAACGCCCCAGTGGCGAATCGGTTCAGGCGCGTCGGAAGTGCACGGGCCAGATGCCCGAAGATGCGGATCGCGAGCTCGTGGCGATACAGCAACACGGCGATCGCCACCGCGATGCCAACGAACGTGATGGTCGCGACGAGCTCAATCAGTCGCACGTTCGCCGCGATGTCGACCTCGCGGTCCCACGCCGGCGGCTTCACCAGGTATGAAAGGACCAGGATCACGGCGACGAGCGCCAGACCGTCGAAGACGCGTTCTAAGAAGATGCTCGCCAGCACAAACGTTTTCCGCTGGCCCGTCCGACGGCGCAGCAAGTACGCGCGGGCCAGCTCGCCAAGCCGCGCCGGCAGCAGGTTGTTTGTCGCGAAGCCGATCATCAGGACACCAAACAACTCGACGACAGATCCTCCGCCCGCGCCCGCACCGACGAGGATCGTGCGCCAGCGTACCGTGCGGGCTACGTAGCCGATGAGCCAGAGCGAAACTGCCGGCAGGATCAGGACGTAGTTTGCCGTCGCCAGGGCGCCGAGCAACGCCTTGTAGTCAACGCCGTAGAACGCCAGCCCGAGGCAAAGCAGCGTGATCCCGATCCCGACGAGCCTGGTCTTACCGCGCATCGATCCGGCTCCGCCACGCCGCGCTGCCAAAGCCAGGCCACTCGCCGGGGTCGGTCACTCCCTCGACGTTCAGGCCCGGTCCGATCAGGGAATCGCTCCGACCCGCTCAGCCAGCACCGAGCCGCCGGTGCTCTCAGCAGTATAGACCGTTCCGTCCGGGCCGACCGCGATGCCGGTCGGGAACCCGATCCGGTTCGAGCGATCGACCGGCCGTTGGACCGTCGTCACCTGGCCCGTCGGCGAGATCTGCTGCACCTCGCCGCGCTCCGGCATCGTCACGTAGATGACGCCCCCGGGGCCGACTGCGATGTACGGCTTGTTCGGAACGCCCCGGCTCTCCCACCCCTGGATCGGGATCGAGCTGATCGGGGCGCCGTTGCGGTCCAGGCGCTGGACCCGGTTGTTCCAGGCGTCCGCCACCAGCAGCTCGTCCCCGTCGATCGCCAGGCCAGTCGGCTCGTTGAACAGGCCGGGCTCGGCCCCGGTCGTGCCGAACGTCCGGATGAACTGGCCGTTCGCGTCGAACACCTGGATGCGCTTGTTGCCGGTGTCGGTGATGTAGACCAGCCCGTCCCGGCCGAGCGCGATCGAGCGCGGCCCCCAGAACCTGCCTGGCGCCGACTGCGGATCGCGATTGTTGACGTCGGCAAGACCGCCCCAGGAGGTGATGAACCGGCCGTCAGGTGAGAACTTCTGGATCCGGTGGTTCCAGGTGTCGGCCACGTACACCTCGCCGTTCGGCGCCACGGCGATCCCCCACGGTTCGTTGAACTCGCCTTCCTTGTCCCCGCCACGCCCCCACGACGCCCCGATCGTGCCGTCAGGGTTGAACGCCGTGATCCGGTTGGCGCGGCCCTCGGAGACGTACACCTTCCCGTCAGGACCAACGGCGACGCCCTTCGGCTCGATCAGCTGCGGCTCGCCGTTCTGCCCGACCCCGTAGAGCCGGCTGTTCGCGTTGAGCTGCTCGATGACCGTATTGCGCGGCCCGGTGTTGATCGGCGGGGCCGGGCGCGCCCCGACCTGCGGGGCCGGCGCGGTGGTCGCCGCCGGCCCGAGCGCCTGCACGTCCCGCCGCACGAACAGGTAGTACTCGCGAGCCCCCAGGATGTTCATCGGCTCGCGGTAGAGCAAGAACTTCAAGAACTTCGCCCGCGAGACCGGATCGGACAGGCTCGTGAAGATCGCACCTGGATTCGTCGCCCACTGCTTGTAGTCCTCGGGAAACCACCAGTTCAGCCGGTACTTCTGTCCCACGTAGTCGCCAAGCTGGTCCTTGATCGGGTCCAGGTTCGGCGCCATCACCAGGATCACCGGATAGTCGCGCAGGTTGATGTCCGGCCCGATAGTCTTGCTGTAGTACCGCCGGTTCTTGTAGTCCCGCAGGTACCACTCGAACGGCCACGAGACGGCTTCGTGGACGATTCGCTGGCCGTTGACGTCCTCAACGTAGCCGTTGTCCATCAGGATCCGGAGCTCCTCGCGCTGAGCTGTCTGGTAGCTGATCCGTTCGATCTCGCGTGCCGTCCACGTAATGTCCGGTGACGATTGGACGTACACCAGCATCTCAACCGGGATGTCGCCGTGCTTGTACGTCACCATCCACGACGTCCGAACGTAGACGGCGCTCAGCACCACCAGCGCCACCGCGACCAGCGGCGTCCCGAGCCGCACGCCTTGCGCCGCACCAAGGTACGCCACGCCGAGCACTGCCGCCAGCGTCAGCGCAACCAGCGTGTACCGCTCCAGCACCAGCGTCTGCTCCTGCAGCGGCCCCTGGCTCAGCGTCTGCGCCGCGCCCAGCGCCATGTACGCCACCAGCGTCGTGCACGCTCCCAGCGCCAGTCCTGCAACCAGCAACGACTGCCGTGAGAACAGCGCGGAGAAGCTGACCCGCTCCGACCAGTCGCCCAGCCAGCGCGCAGCCAGCAACACCACCGGCATCGCCACGTGCGGCAGCAGCCACGGCATCTTCTCGCCGGCCCAGGAGTAGATCGCGAAGTTGCCCAGGAACCACCAGGCCACGAACCAGGCGAACAGCGACTTGCGGAACCAGGCCGTCGTCGCCGCGGCAATCGCGAAGATCACCGGCAGGAACTCGTACAGCCCGAGCAGCAGCACGTAGTAGTAGAACGGCTGCCCGCCCCGCTGCACGTCATGCTGCTCGATCCAGTACGCCAGCGCCCCGATTGACCCTGAGTAGATGCCGCCCTTGGAACACGCCTTCCCCACCAGGCAGTTCCACGGATCGCCCAGATTCGTGAAAAATGTCGAGTACAGCAGGACGTAGGTCACCACGAAGATCGCGAAACACTCGATCCAGGTCCGCCGGTTGATCGCCTTCAACGCGTCCCACGCAGTCGGCCACAACGAGTGCAGCGGAGCCGTCGCCCAGAGCGCCAGGAAGAACGTCACGAACGTAAAGCCGTGGATGTACGTCGCTTCCTTCGTCGCGAAGGCGCAGATCAGCGAGAAGCTGCCCCAGTACAACCACCGATTCTGGCGCGTCCGGATCCAGCCGAAGATCCCGACGACCATGCCCAGCGTGTAGCACGCCAGCAGCATGTCCTCGCGCATGAACCGGGAGAAGTAGAGGAATGCCGGCGAGATCGTGAACAGGATCGACGCGATGATCGCCCCGCGCTTCCCCAGCTCGTACCGCAGGAAGTACGGCATGAAGATGATCGCGGTCCCGTGCAGCACGGCCGCCAGGCGCGCCGTCACGTCGTTCGCGCCAAACAGGAAGTACAGCAACGCCGGCACGTGGAACTGATACGGCCCGTGCATCAGCGGGTCGTGGATGTACCCCCGGCCGATGTACAGATACCACGAGTAGACCGCGTGCAGGCTCTCGTCATGGTGGAGCGCCCGCTGTCCGAGATCGAACATGCGCAAGGCAAACCCGAACACGGCGAGCGCCAGAAACGGCACCATCTCTCCCCACCGAACATCAGAGGGGAGAGGAACTGCTACTGGCCTGGGGGCGGGAAGCGGGCGTTCGACGACCTGGACCATCGATACTTCACGTGGCGAAGACTCGGCGCGTTGGGTTGGCGCGTCGGCCTCGTCTAGCGCCAGTTTAGCCTCCTGCCGGCTGGACGACTACTATAGCATAGGGTCGCAGCGTCACTAACGGTTCTCGATTGACGATCCAGCGCCAGATCCGTCCGGGCTGGAGCGACAGGCTCTGCCAGTCCGCCGCGTACCCCACGATCGGCCGGATCGTCTTCGTGTCCTGACGCACCTGAATCGGCGGATCCGCGAGCAGCCGCGGAAACGGCGAGGCGTTGGCGGCAGGATCGTACCGAACGGTCGGAATGTCGCGCAGCACCCACCCGACCACCGGCCGCAGCGTCGGATCGACCGGCAACGGACCATCCGGGGCCGCTCGGAACCACTTCAGCGCCATCTCCCGCACGAACCCGATATCTGACATGATGACCGTCTGTTCGATCAGTTGACCGCGCTCGTGGCCGCGCGCCTCGAGCGCCCGGCTCCCGCTGGCGACGCCGCCGACGGTCAGCAGCACCAGCAGCCAGGTCGCGAACACCGCCCCGAGCTGAGCGCCTCGCACCAGGTTGAACGCCAGCAGTCCCGCTAGCAGCAGTCCCGCCACCAGGACCACCCCGCTTGCGCCCCACGGCGACAGGTTCTGGCGCAATCCCGCGTTGATCTGAAACGAAGCTGTGACGATCGGCACCAGCGCCACCAGCGCAAGCACGGTCGTGCGGACGCTGCCGGCCTCGACGATCCACCGCCCGAGCCGCACCAGCCCGAAGCCAGCCAGCAACGCCGCCGGCAGGATCGGGTGAGCCAGATACCGAAGGTCCGGCATCCGCATCAACGAGGCCAGCGTCATCGACACCAGCAGCCAGGTTCCCAGGAATCGGATCGTCTTCGGCTGGCGGGTGTACTCCAGGAACCCGATCAGCGCCAGCAGTATCAGTCCGCCGTCGAGCATCACCGCCAGCAGCGGCGCCGTCAGCCCGGCCCCCCGCGCGATCTCGCTCGTCCAGCGCCAGAGCGGGTCGATCAGCCCGACCTGGATACCGTTCGGGTTCATCAGGAAGCGCGTGTCGAGCACCACCGCCACGCCGACGCCGATCGCCAGCGCCCGCCGGCCGTGCTCCCGGACCGGCCCCCACCAGCTCACCTTCCCAAAGATCTCGCCCTCGGCGATCGCATACGCCAGCGCCGCTCCGACAATCCCCACGACGAACGACGTGTCGAGACCGATCCCGACGAACGCCGCCGCGCAGGCCGCGATCAGCCAGCCGGGCTGGTAGCTCGCACCGAACCGCCAGGCGCCCATCACCGCGACAGCCAGGCAGAGCATCGTCGGCGCCGCCGGCGACACGCTCCGCGACGCCGTCAACAGCGTCGTCGACGCTGCCAGGCTGAGCCCGGCCAGGACGCCCCACCAGCCGCCGATCAGCGGCCGTAGGAGCAGCGGCGTCAGCACCAGCGCCGTGCCCGCGAGGGCCGGCACCAGCCGCGCCTGCAAGTCGCCGTCGGAGAACAGCGTGAACACCAGCGAGGTCAGGTTCGTCAGGATCGGTGCGCCCTCGTACGCGACCCGCGCCTCGCGTAGCAGCGTCCACGCCTCCAACGCTCGCCGGCCCTCTTCGACGTTGAGCGGGGGCTCTCCCAGGTGGATGACCCGGACCAGCAGCGTCACGAGCGCCAGGGCGGCCCAGGCGAGCAGCTCCTCACCCGACATCTTCCAGGCGATCTGCCACTCGCGAACCCGCGCCATGAGCGGCAGAACTTCGGTCGGCACCGTCCCGGCCGTGCGCGCACTACTCACTCGTTCTCCACCAGGTAGATCGTCGTGCCGCCACGGCTGTACGCCACGGGCAACAGCCTGTCGAGCCTATCCTGAGCCTCAGCGCCATATTTTGCGCGCTCCAGGGCTCCGAAGAACACATATTTGACGCGATACAGCTCGGCGACCCGCATCAGCTCCTCCCGGTCCTGCGCCCGATAGATCTGGTCCACCGCCTGCTGCCGCCGCCCGAACTCCGCCCGCTCGCCCCGCCACTGCAGCTCGTGCCCGACCCAACCGATCAACGTCGGCAGCCCGCTAAACGTAGACACCCGCGCGTGGTGGCTATAGTCTCCCCCGACCGCCTCCGCCACCACCGGCCGGCCGGACACGTTCTGCCGCAGCCACTCGATCGCCCGGTGGTCGGCCGGAGCCCCGCGCTCCAGGAAACGGTCTCCCATCAGCGTCGCCTCGCCCCGGAACCCGTTCGACTTCGTCCAGGTCGCCCCCAGCGGATACGCCAGCCCCGGCACCAGGATCAGGACCGCCACCGCCAGCGCCGCGCCGCGCCAGCCGACGCCTGAGGTCCGGGTCCGCCAGATGACCCCCAGCGCCGCCGCGCTTGCGCACCCGAACAGCAGCCAGGCGTGGTACTGGAACTTGAACACCGTGTTCATCCGCGACCCGAACAGGTCGCGCAGGAAGATCAACTCGGTCCCCACCAGGATGCAGACCGCCCAGGCCGCCAGCAGGCAGCAGAACAGCGCCGACGGTGCCGCCCGACTCGGCCTGCGCGGGTGCGCCAGGTGGTACCAGCCGGCCGCCGCCAGCGCCACCAGCACCGCGACGAGCAGCGCGAACATCGCCTCGCCGAAGAGGCTCAGTCCCACCAGCAACAGCCCGATCACCACGATCAGCCGGCCGAGCCCGACCCGTGCGTCGTCACCTAGCACGTCGCCCCGCGAGGCCAGCCAGACCGCGAACAGGCCGCTGACCAGCAGCGCCGGTCCGAACAGGATCAGCATCGAGATCAGCGGCGTCCGGTCACGCACCACCCCGAGCCCGAGCGGCTGCGACTGATACCCCACGAAGTACGGCACCGCCAGCACGAACGCGATCCCCACCGGCAGTGCCAGCGCCGGCAGCCGCGCCAGCATCTTCTGACGGTTGCCCTCCCGTCGCCAGGCATCCGCCACGGCCGCCAGCAGATAGATCCCCCAGAATGCCGGCACGTCCCAGGTGCTGGCCGGGATCAACGTCGCCAGCGCAACGCCCCCGAACATCAGCCACGGCAGGTCCGGCCAGCTCTCCTCGTCCAGCCAGCGGCTCGCCGCCAGCGCGACGATCAGCAGCACGAACGGGATCGCCATGTAGTGCGGATGGAGGTCGCCCAGCAGGAACGAAAAGTACGGAAACTCGGTGATCCCGTCCGGCGGAATGTTCGGGATCACCCGCGACGACCGCCACCACCAGCCGCCCTCTCTGGGCAGCAACGTCTCGCTGTACTCGGCCGCGAGCCCCTTCACCCCGACCGCTGCCCAGAACGCCGGTGAGCCCAATCCGCGCGCCGCGATCAGCTCGAAGACCGCCGTCAGGTTGCCGACGATCATCGTGAGCGTCCCGCCGAGCAGCCCGAACGCGAACGACGCAAGGCTCAGCCGCGTCCCCTCGTTCACCCGCTGATCGGCCTCGTCGCCTGCACGCGCCTTCGCCACCAGCCCGTAGACGATCGTCTGCGCCGCGCAGAACCCCGTTGAGAACACCAGCACCAGCGCCAGGCAGTACGCCATCGGCCCCGGCGTCCCAGCCACTTTGGCCGGCAGCCCCAGCAGGAAGTAGCCCAGGTAGTAGTAGGGCATCGCGAAACCGGACAGCCACATGTCCTCGGCCGGCAGGGTCGTCGTCCGCAGGAGCGCGTTCACGAACGCGTAGTCCATGAACTTCTCCTGGCCGTCGATCTCGGGGTTGTACGCCCGGACGAACGTCGCCACGCCGAAGACCAGCAGGAACGTCGCCTCTTCGGCCCCGATGAGCCAGATCCGGGCGCGCAGCACGTCGAGGCACGCACGCCCCCAGGCTATCCAGAGCGTCGCCCCAGCCAGTGCCGCCAGCACGGCTACTGTCCCGCCGACGTACGCCGTGAACCCGAGCATCCCCGTCAGGTATGCCAGCCACCCGACCACGATCAGCCCGACGATGCGCGTCAGGCCGTAGCCTCGGTCAGGCAGGCCGCCGAACACCCGAACGGTCAGCGGCAGCACGGCCAGCCCGAGCGCCTGGACCGTCAGGAGCCAGACGACCGCCTGCCACATCGCGACGGCCTCAGTGCGCCTCGTCGGCGGTCGAGCGGGCCCGCGACACCAGCTCGCCGAGGCGTCGGCCGCCGGTCCGGCCCGCCTCGCCCCGCATCAGGAAGTAGGCGCCGCCCACGATGAACGTGCCGAACACCAGCGCGTGCTCGACCACCGCCGCGGCCGTCGCCGTGTCCTCCCGTACCCCAAACAGCGCCATCGTCGCCACGAACACGCCGTGGAACACCCCGACGTACCCCGGCGCGGACGGGATCGCCATGCTCAGGTTCGTCGCCACCAGGACCAGCAGCGTCATCTGGAGCAGCTCGTACGGCGACGAGCCGTAGATCCCGACGGCCACCAGCGCCAGCGTCACCGTCGACGCCGAGATCGACCACTGGACGAGCGTCCAGACGATCACCCAGAACATCGTCACCGGGTTCCGCGCAAACGCCATCCCGTCCAAAAACGCGTTGAGCAGCCCCGAGATCCCGAACGACTTGAGCGGCGGGATCTTCTCCTCGAACCAGTCCGTCATCCGGGTCGCCATCCCCCGTGCCGCCAGGGCAAAGATGACCGCGCCCGCCGCGACCATGAGGCCGACGCCGCTCACGTACGCCGCGTACCGTGCCGAGTCCGGGAGGTCCGGGAAGATCAGCCCGAGCAGGAACAGCAGGAGCGCCATCGTCCCGAGGTCCAGCACCTTCTCGATCAGGACGGTAGCTATCGTCGTGCTCTTGCTGACGTGCTCGGTCTCGGCGGCCACGAGCGCTCGCACGACCTCGCCGGCCCGCAACGGCAGCACGGTGTTCGCCATGTACCCGACGTACAGCGCCTCGTGCAGGCCCCACAGCCGCACCTTCTCCGGCTCCGGGAAGAACAGGCGCCAGCGGATCGCCTTGGTCAGCATCGCCAGCAAGACTGTGACGAGCAGCGCCATGCACGCTATCGGGTTCGCGCCTCGGAGCGCGGCCAGCACCTCCGACGGGTTCACCACGTAGAACAGCAGCGCCGTCGCGACGATGCTGATGACAATCCCAAACAGGACGCGAGGGTCCTTCATCGATCACCTATCTTGAGGAGACTCAAGGTGCCTCGACCTGGTAGATCGTGACGCCCCCCTCCTGGTACACCACCTCTAGCCCGTTCCCGACCATCCGGTCGAGCTTCCCGAGGCCAGCGGCCGGGTAGTATGCCCGCTCCAGGCCGCCCACGACGATCAATCTGACGCCGTACTTCCGGATCGTCCCCCACGCCTGCTCGACGTCCGGGTTCTCGTAGAACCGGTTGACCTCGCGCACTCGCTGGTCCACCCGCTCCCCGTACGCTGAGCGCTGCTGCTTCTGGTGCCAGTCCCATCCCATCACCGTCGGCAGCCCGGTGTAGATCGAGTACCGCGATCCCCAGTGGTACAGCGGCGCATATCCCTCCAGGATCACCGGGGTCCCCTGGACGTTCTCCATCAGCCAGCGGATCGCCTCATAGTCCGAGGGCAGATCGAGGTCCCGCTCCCGATCCCGGTAGGCGGCCTCGGCCATGTACGCCATCCCGTCAATCCCCGGCCCGATCTGCGCGAACCGCAGCCCGACCTTCGTCCGCGTCGCCAGGATCGGGTACACCGCGCAAGCCGCCACCAGGAATATCAGCAGCCCCGCCCAGACGTACTTCCAGACGCCGCGTACCAGCTCCGGCGTCACCAGGTCATCTCCCGAACCGCCGTCCGGGCTCCCCCTCTCCCTTGCGAGGGAGAGGGGGTCGGGGGGTGAGGGCTCTCTCCTGAACATCCCCCGCCACAGCAGCACCGCCGCCGGCCCCGCCAGGATCGCCAGCAGGATCCACGCTTGCAGGTAGAACTTGAACACGGTGTTCATCCGTCCGACGTCGCCCTTGACCGCTACCACCTCCGGCAGTGCCAGCGACCCCAGCGCCGCCGCCGCGATCCCCGCCACGAACAACACCTCGCGTGAGGCCCGCCTGTACGTCGCCACGCCGGCCACGATCCCGCCAGCCATCACCAGCACCGCCAGCGTCCCGTACCCGCCCGCCCACAGCACGATCCCGACCGCTAATAACGTCGTCGCCAGCGGCGAGATCTGCCCGTCCCCGGCCAGGCTGATCGTCGGCGCCAGGATCGACAGGTACGACGCGGCCGGCGTCGGCACCCGCGCCGCGACGGTGCTCGTGAGCGCCCGCGCAACCGTCGCCGACCGCGCCAGCACGTACGCCAGGTAGGTGACCACGACGAACAGCAGCGGCCCGTTGATCAACAAGAATTGCGACGGCGAGGTCGGCGTCTTGACCGGCGTCACGCCCGAGTAGAACAGCTCGTACCGGGCCAGGAACGGCGCGAAGAACGCCGACGAAACGGCGTACACCATCCCCAGCACGAGGGCCCCGACGGCCACGGCGACCGGCCAGCGCACCCACCGTCCCGGCCGCGTCGCGATCACCGTCATCAGTCCGGCCAGCGCCAGGTATGTCGGCAACTCCCAGGTGTTCGTCGCCCGGAGCGTCCCGACCAGTAGCCCCGCTAGCGCGATCAGCGCCAGCGGCCGGGCCATGACCGTCAGCGAAGCCATCCGAGTCGCCGCGTTGCGCAGCCCGCCAGCCGCCACGATCTCCGTTCGCGTCAGCCTCGCCGCCTGCAACCCGAGCGCCACCGCCATCACCTGGAGCGGCATCGAGAGCATGTGGGCGTGGAGGTCGCCGTACAGGAACGTGAAGAACGGGAACTCGTGGATCGGCCCGGGATCCTCCGGCCCGATGAACCGCGTGCTCCGCCAGAAGTCGAACGACGGCCTCGGACCGCCGAACGCCATCGCCATCAGCCCGACCAGCGCCTTCGTCAGGCCCGTGACGGCCGGCACGCCGCTCTCGATGCCGCTTCCGCCCTGCTTCCAGAGCGCCTCAAGCAACTGGAGCGCGCCGTCCAGGTTGCCCAGCACGCACAGCGCCACCCCGGAGCCGACACCCGCGACGATTGCGCCCCGGCTGATCCCGCGCCGCCCACCGGGTCCCGTCACCAGCGAGACGGCCACGCTGAACGCCGCCGACGCCGTCAGCGCGAACACCGTCGCGACCGCCAGGTTGTACGCCACGAACGGCGGGATCGCCGTCAGGTGGATCAGCGCCGCCACCAGCACGAAGCCGTAGTAGTAGTAGTTGATGAATCCGCCGGCGAACCACGGGTCGTACGGCGGAAATTCCGGCGTCTTCACGACCGCGTTCAGGTAGGCGAAGTCCATCGGCTTCTCGCCGCCGAACGTCGGATGCCAGAGGTCCGGGTTGAGCATCCGGATCGTCAGGATGACCGCCAGGCTTCCAAGGAACATCACCTCGACGGCCAGGAAGCGCGGCCAGCCCTGGACCACGTCCTCGCGCAGCCTCGCCCAATGCCGCCGCGCCAGCAGGCTACTCGCGACCGCCAGCACGATCAGGCTCATGTACACCAGCTCGCGCCCGAACGGCGCTACGCCGACGCTCGCCGCCAGCCACGCCACGTACGAGACCAGCACCAGCCCCAGGATCTTCGCCACGCCGTAGCCCCGATCGGCCAGCCCCGGCAGCAGCAGCCAGCAGAGCGGGAACGCCGCCAGCCCCAGAATCTCGACGGCCACCAGCCAGATCGGCACGGCCAGCGACGTCGTGAGCCCGTCGAGCGTGAAGCTCTCGCTCCAGGTCCCAGACGTGAGCACCTGCTCCCACTCGTCGGTCGTCAGCATCAACCCTTTGCGGGCCGTCGCGTCGACCGGCTTCGTGCGCTCGATCTGGTCGAGCGGCACCGCCCCGAGCAGCCGCTCGACCTGCCGCGTCGAGTACTGGCTGCCCTTCTTGAAGATCATCACGGTCGGGTGGTCGTAGACCGTGAAGTCCTCCTGCGCCTGCGACGAGTCCAGCGTGATCCCGAACAGCCCCGGATGCAAGTCGAACTGGGCAACCTTCTCGAAGCCCAGCCGTCCGTCGAACAGCGCCTGGTAGTACTCGATCGCCACCGGATACCGACGCGGCAGGCGCGGAATCGACCCGTACAGGCGGTTGCTCGCCAGGATGACGTAGTCCGCCTTGTCCAGCGCCTGCGTCAGCTTGCGGACCTTCTCCGATGACTCGTCGTCGTACAGGTTCAGCGAGACGTCGGAGAACCGCTTGTCGTACCCCGGCAGCCGCAGCGGCAGCGCGTCGTCCCAGTGCTCGACGCCGAGTGTCGTGCCGGCCGGGACGTTCTGATAGATCCAATGTGACGCCGAGATCCGCGTGTTCGGCCGGCTGTAAATCGAGATGAACGCCAGCGCGAACAGCACGGTCGCGGCGATCACCGTTGCCGTCGCCACCCGCGTCACCAGCGTCGGCGAGAGCCGCAACCGATCCGCGAACCGTGGCAGCACCCGGACCAGCAGGTACGCCGCCAGCACCGCCAGGGCCGGATAGACCGGCAGGAAGTAGCGCATGAACTTGGCGAACTGAAATCCGAAGTACCCCAGGTTGATCGCCGTCCAGACCACCAGCAGCACGTTGCGGCTGTATCGACTCCACCGCGTCAACTCCAGCGCCGCGACCGCCAGCCCGGCGAGGCTCGCGATCCCCGCCAGCGGCCCGAGCCCCCACTCCACGATGCTGGTCAGCGCGAACCTCGGGTTCGGCGTGTTCGCCCACTGGATCATGAACGGGACTTCGATCTCGCCAGAGCTGATCTTGACCCACCGGTTCAGGTCGTCGAACCTCTGCATGTTCGGGAAGATCCCGAAGAAGCCCGGCCCCAGGAAGCTGTACGGCTCGCCGATCCGGTACGTCATCAGCGCAGTCACGCCGCAGACCGCCAGCATCTTGAACATCTCGACCGGCGACCGCCGCGCCTGTCCATCTGGGGGCGGCAGCACCGCCGCCAGCAAGACGATCGGCGCCAGCAGCGCGGCGCTCAGCTTGGTCGCCAGCGCCAGTCCGGCTGCGAACCCGAGCAGGATGAAGGTCAGGTACCCCCAGCGCAGCCACGACCGGTACGCCGCGTACAGCGCCAGCGTCGTCGCGAACGCCAGGAACGTGTCGACGGCGTAGAAATGCGATAGCTGGATGTGCACCACCGTGGCCGCCGCGATCGCGGCGGCCACCAGCCCGACACCTCGCCCGTAGACGATCGTCCCGAGCAGGAACACCAGCAGCACCGTCCCGACGTCGAACAGCGCCGAGAGCACCCGCCCGACCTTCGGGATCCCGTCGTACGTCGCCATCCCGTACTGCTCGGCGACGGCCCGCGTCAGGAAGAGCGGCATCATCCCGTACGCGAAGCCGTCGACGCCCTGCGCGTTGTACGGGTTGAGCGGCGACCGCCTGGTGTCGAAATACTCGAGCGGGTTTGAGGGAAATCTGATCTTGTCTGAGACGATCGCCAGGAACCGCTCGTCCGGATGGAGGTGGTGATTGTCGTCCCACTCGACCCCGTACAGTCGCACGGCGGCGGCGAAGCCGAGGATCACTATCAGGGCAAGCGCGGTCAACAGACGATGTCGCGGCGGGTGCATGCGCCTATTATCCAGTCCTCCCGCTAGTACAGCGCCACGATAGGCGTGACGGGCGCTTCGTCCGGACCCACGCGGCAAGCTCAGGGCAGGCTATGCGAGCTTGCCACATCCCCATGTCTTCCCGACCGAAGCGAGCTTGCGAGCGGAGTGGAGGGATCTCGCGTGCAGTACTCGCCGGCGGCAACCCCTCGAGACCAGTCGCACGGTGCCTTCGCGCGTGGGGTCAGCGTCGAATCTCGGTGAGCTCGAGGTCACGGAGCAGCCACCATCTCCACTCCGAGTACCGCGTCATCAGGCGCCCGTTCTCTGTCTCGCCCAGATCCCGCGCGTAGATCACGCCACGATCGAGGAACGGCCCGTTTGCCAGGAAGACCGACCCGTACGACTGCCAGTCCGGGTACTCAGATGTAACGAAAACGACCGCCTGGTCGAGCCCGGCCTCCTGCACCACGTTCAAACCGGCCCGGCTCACGCCGTTGTAGTCGCGGTACGCCAGCACCAGCTCCGGCATGTAGCCAACCAGGTTGATCGCGAACAGCGCCGCCACCAGCGTCACGACGAACGGCGCTGCGCTCAGCACCCGGCGCGACTCGATCGGCTCCGGCAGCGGCTCGATCGCGCTGTGCCCTCGACACGAAGCTTCCGTCTCGCTCTCACCCGACGCACCCGACGCGCCCGACTCCACCGGCGCCGTCGGCACCGACCCATCCGGCATCGTCGCGGGGATCCCCTTCGCCCCGGCCGCCTGCAACAGCTCGGCCGGGCTCTGCGCGACGGCGCGCTTCTCGATTGGCAGGCCCTCCGGCACGCTCGCCTCACACGGGAGCGTGCCGTCCGCCCGCGCCAGCAGCGTCGCCCCACGCGCCGTCAACAGCGCGATCGCCGCCGTCGCCTCGAACGTGAACCTTGGCCCGTACATGATCCCGTCCGACCAGTACAGCCAGTGCGCCGCGATCAGCCCGACCGTACACAGCAGAAACAGCCGATCCCACCGGTTCCACGACGCCAGCACGAACGGCACGAACGCCAGCGCCAGCGTCAGGTAGCTCGGCCAGCCGAACAGGTGCCGCAGCAGGACCGCGATGTTCGCCCAGGTGTTGCCCAGCGCCGATGCCAGATTGTGCCCGCCGCGTGTCCCGATCTCCGGCCCGAACCCGATCCGGTCCACGTCCGACCACATCGAGAGCGGAGGGAGCGAGGCGCTGCCGGTCATCGCGGCGTTGAAGTACGCCGCGTAGATCACGCCCGGCGCCGCCGCCAGCACGAAGATCAACGCCCTCGACCCGAGCATCCGGATCGGCGTGCCTCGCCCGCTCAGCACCAGCGCGATCGTCAGCGGGAGGCCAATCCCCACGGCGGCCAGCGGCCGGGTCAGCACCAGCCCGCCCATCGCCAGGCCGGCCAGCAGCCAGCCCGCCGTTCCCGGTCCGCGAATGGCCAGCACGATCGCCAGCATCATCAGCACCGAAAGCAGCAGCCCGGCCGGGTGCGCCAGCATGTCGCCGGACAGCATCAACAAGAATGGCGAGAACGCATCAACAAGAATGGCGAGAACAGCAGCAGCACGCCGGCCACCACCCCGGCCAGCGTGCCGTACGTCAGCCGTCCGAGCACCACCGTCAGGCCAACGGCCAGCGCCGTCATCAACGGCGACACCAGCCACGGCATCCCGAACGCGATCCCGGCCGCCAGCAGCAGTGACTGCCCCGGCGGTAGCACGTCGAACCAGCGCCCGTCAGCTGTCGCGGCGATGTACGCCTGACTGAAGAACTCCGGCAACAGCGGCGCCGGCACCCAGATCCCGCCCCGGCTCAATACCTTGGCCTGGAACAGGTACGCGATCGACTCCACCGTGTGAGGGATGCCGTCCAGCAGGTACAGCGACACCAGCCCGGTCAGGATCAGGGCCCCCAGCCCGAGGATCACCGCCGTCCCGCCGACCACCAGCGGGTTCAGCCCCCCCTGCAAGGGCGACAGCGTCACGGCAGCCGGAACTGCCAGCAGCCGCGACGCGGCCACCAGCCCGAGCGCCACCAGCCAGACTCGCCCCAGCTCGCGCAGCAGCGCCTGCACCCAGCCGATCGCCGTGCGCCGATAGACGAACGGCCCGCCGACCAGCGTTTCTGCCCCGCCCTCCGTCGGCCGGACCATCACCTCGAACAGCCGCCGGTCCGGCGCCGCGACAATGTCCAGCGTCGTGCCCGGCTCCTCGTCGCCCAGGGTCACCCTCACCAACCCGGAGGGCCGCACCGTCGACGCGACCACGCGGTACTGGTTGTTAGTAAGCTCCGGGCTGACCAGACAGAATCGTTGACTCTTCAGTCGATCGCGTCACCTGCCACGGCTCGACCGTGCCGGCCAGCCGTGGCGCATCGGTCAGGTGATCCGGCTGCCAGAGGCCGATCAGCGGTGGCACCAGGTTTGCGTTGTCGGCGTCGATCACGCGCAGCCGTTCCAGGCCGCCGCGCATCCCGCCCTCCAGCCAGTCGCCGAACCCGGCGAGCCACGGCAGCGTGTCGAACATCCACGGTGCCGCGACCGGCCGCTCGTCCACCGCGCTCAACGCTACCGACACCCGGTTGAGGGGACTCTCGATGCCGGCCAGGCTGGCGCTCAGCCTGACCCCGTTCAAGCTGGCGTCGATCTCGTCGGGCGTCCGCTCGATCACCAGCTCAGACCGCTCGATCGCCCCCCAGGTGAGCAGGAGAATCGCTACGCCGTTCAGCGCCGCGAATCTGACCAGCCCGCGCCGGTCGTCGGCGTACAGTGCCCAACCCGTCAACAACACGGCCGAAACGCCCAGCAACAGCAGCGCAAGCGGCGCGGCGATTGACGTCAACGCCAGCACCGCCGCCAGGAGCCCGAGGCCGGCAAACAGCCGCCGCATCGACCCACTGCATTGATCGGGCGACGTCAGCCTTGCTAAGATCGGCCCCGCCTGGGCTCGCGCTCGCGCAACACTCAACGGTTTGACCATCGGGAGCACGTGAACGTGGATTCTCCCCGATTCGAACGTGTCTGTCGCACATCGAGCTCCGAAGCGTACCTCGTCGTCGACGGCGAGGAAGTGATCGCTCGCGTGGACCTACACTTCACAACGAGCGTCGTCTACGGGGTATTGATCGTCGAGCGGCAACTCGACTCGGAAGAGCTGGCCGAGTTGCGACGCGAGATCGACGACGAGCTCGTCCAGACGGCCGACGTCCCCCGGGACGACTTCCTGCTGGCCGTGTACCGTGGTGAGCCGATCCGCCAGGAGCCGTTCTCCGACGAAGACGACCTGGCCGACGCTACCGACGACTCACGCTGAGGCGCGTCGCCGTTCGATCTTAGCATACCGCGCCGGATCGTATGCCTCACGAATTACGCGAAATGGGCGTTCGGCCGGCCGACGCCATGCTAAGCTTCGACCTGAAGCCGGGGCACGGAGCTCCTTCGAGGCACGGGACGTGCCAAACTCCGAATACCACGGCCCATCATGTCAATTTTCATGGAGGACGGGAATGCGCGCCACGATCGGTCGCCGCCGTCTGCTTCTCCTCATGGTTGGCGCGTCACTCGGACTCGCGGCCTGCTCCGGACAACAGCCCGCGCCCGCACCGACCAGTGCCCCGTCAAAGCCCGACACCGCCCCCACCGCTTCCAAACCCGCCGCTGAACCTGCGAAGCCCGCTGCTGACGCCAAACCGGCCGCCGCGCCGGCCGGCCCGACCACCCCGGGTGGCACCTTTGTCATCGCCAGCATCGGCCCGCTCCCCAAGAGCGCTCACCCTTATCCTGACAGCGCGACCTACAGCGACGGCTGGTCCCAGCTCGCCGGCATGATCTTCGGCGGCGGCCTCCTGGACCTCGACGCCAACACGCTGGAGTACGGCCCGTACGCGGCATCAGAGTGGTCCGTCTCGCCGGACGGCAAGACATTCACCTTCAAGCTCCGCGACGGCTTGAAGTGGAGCGACGGCAACCCGATCGTCGTCGACGACTATCTGTTCGCCTACTCCGAGGCCGTCAAAGAGGAGAACGACTTCGTCGGCCTCGAAGACGTCGAACGGATCGAGTCGTTCACGGCGCCAGACCCGAAGACGCTGGTCGTCACCTTGAAGGAGACGCTCGCCAAGGATGTGGCGATCGGCGTCGCGACTGGCATCTCGCCTGTCCCGAAGCACGTCTGGCAGGGCAAGTCCTGGACTGACCCGGTCGCTAACCCCGAGATCCTCAAGCCGACCGTCGTCTGCGGCCCGTATATCCTGAAGGAGCTGAATACGGCCGAGGGCGCGACCCTGGAGCGGAACCCCAACTGGTTCAAGGGGCAGGCCAACTTCGAGAGGGTCGTCGTCAAGCCGAGCCAGCAGCCAACCGTCGCTTACGAGCTGCTCAAGAGCAACCAGGCCCAGTGGGCGCCGGCCGTGCCGCCCTCGCAGTACACCGAGGCGAAGCAGAACCCGAATCTTCAGATGTACGAGTGGAACCCGGCCAACGGCCTCTACCGCGTCGTCGAGTTCAACCTCAAGCGCGAGCCGCTCGGCGAAAAGAAGGTGCGCGAGGCGCTCTCGCGAGCGCTCAGCCGCGAGGACATGATCCAGGTCGCCGAGAACGGCCTCGGCCAGCCCCAGTACACCTTCATCAATCCCTCGAATACGAAGTGGTACAACCCGAACGTCGAGAAGTACGACTTCGACTTGAACACGTCGAAGCAGCTCCTGCAAGAGGCCGGCTTCAAGCTCGAAGGCGGCCAGCTCAAGGGGCCGAACGGCCAGCCGGTCAGGCTGCAAGTCCTGTATCCCGTGAGCAGCAACCCGCGCGCCAAGATCGCCGCCTACATGCAGCAGCAGTACAAGCAGCTCGGCATCGAGGTCGAGGTCAAGGGCCTGGACGCGAACGCCTACTTCGAAGAGGCGAAGAAGAAGAACTTCGACATCTCCCTCGGCTCCTGGGGCGGCGGTAGCATCGACCCGGACCTCGGCCCGAAGGGCCAGCTGCTGAGCGACGGCCAGCAGAACATCACCGGCCTGGCGAGCGAGAAGATCGACCAGATGTTCAAGCAGGGTGCCGTCGAGCTGGACGACGCGAAGCGCCACCAGCTCTACAACGAGCTCCAGAAGCTGGTCAACGAGGAGTTGCCGTCGATGTACCTCTACTCCGCCACCTCGTTCAGCCCGATGTCGAAGAAGGTCGTCGGCGTTCAGCCCACCAAACTCGACAGCCTTGACGCCAACGACTCGCTGACGCGCTGGGCGTACGCACAGTAGGAGGGATCGGCGGTGGGGCGGTTCATCGTCCGGCGACTCTTGCAGTCCGTCGTGCTGGTCTTCGCCGTCATGACACTGTCGTTCGTCCTGATCAACCTCACGCCAGGTGGGCCAGAGGCCGCCCTCATCCAGAATCCGCGGGTTTCCGCTGAGACCATCCAGCGGATGCGGCAGCGGTTCGGCCTGGACGACCCGCTGCCGGTTCAGTACTTCAAGTGGATGGTCGCCGTCGCACAGGGCGACCTTGGACGATCGTACGCTTACTCGCTGCCCGTGACCGAGGTCATCGCCTCGCGGGTCTGGCCGACCCTCCAGCTCGGCCTCATGAGCTACGCGTTCGGCCTCCTGGGCGTGCCACTCGGCGTCTACGCGGCGAGCAAGCGTGGCGCCCTGCGCGACCAGGCCATCCGCCTGCTCACAGTGCTCGGCACCGCGGTGCCGACGTGGTGGCTCGCGCTCAGCATCATCGTCTTCATGAGCAGCACGATCGGCTGGTTCCCGAACGGGCAGGGCAGCGGTAGTCTCGGCGACTGGCTCAAGCACATCATCTTGCCGGCCATCCTCCTGGGCCTTGGCGGCCTGATCACCTTCACCCGCTTCGTCCGATCGGAAGTCCTCGAGGTGCTCAGCTCGGACTACGTTCGCACCGCTCGCGCAAAGGGGTTGGCCGAGCCGGTCGTGCAGCGGGCGCACGTCCTCCGGACCGCCCTCACGCCAGTCATCACACTGCTCGGCTCGCTCCTCCCGGCCGTCCTCTCTGGCGCTGTCATCACCGAGACGATCTTCAACTGGCCCGGCATGGGCCGGTTGTTCATCGAGGCCGCGTCTGCGCGGGACCGCCCGCTCTTGCTGGGCATGCTGTTGCTCGGCACCGTGCTCACGATCATCGGCACCCTCCTCGCCGACATCGGGTACGGCCTGGCCGATCCGCGAGTTCGGTACTCATGACCGATGATGCACCGCGCCCGGCCCTGACCAGGACAGCGCCGTGAGCACCTCGACGCCCTCGTCCGTTGCGGACGCCCGGGCGCCCGGCGAGCGTGTCGCCGAGCGCATCGGCATGGCAGACGGCATCGGACGGCGGCCGTCACGTAGCTACCTCTCGAGCTCGCTTCGCCGCTTCGCCCGGGACCGCCTCAGCATGGCCGCCCTCGTCGGCTTTACGCTCATCGTCCTCGTGACGATCTGCGCACCTCTCATCGCAACCTACGTCCTCGAGACCTCCCCCGAAGCGATTATGCGTACGCCCGCCGGTCGAATCGCGATCTACCAGCCTCCTGGCCCGGCCTATCCACTCGGGACCGACGAGCTCGGACGCGACAGCCTGACCCGGCTGCTCTACGCCGGCCGGGTTTCGCTGACCGTTGCGTTCCTCGTGGCGCTCATCTCGCTGGCGATCGGCGCACCGCTGGGTCTCATCGCAGGGTACTACGGTGGCCGCGCCGACGACCTCATCAACGCGCTCGTGCAGCTCGTGATCAACATCCCGACGCTCTTCATCCTGATCATCCTGTCGGTCCTGTTCAACCCAGGCGTCCTGGGGCTCGCCCTCTTTTTCGGCCTGGTCTACTGGCCGTCGACTACTCGACAGGTGCGCGGCCTCGTGCTCTCATTGCGCAACCGTGATTTCGTCGATGCCGCTCGCGTGCTCGGCGCGAGTGACGCCCGCATCCTGGCTCGCCACGTCATGCCCAACGTCATCTCGGTTGTGACCGTCGTCGCCGGGTTTGACGTCGCCTCGGCAATCCTCGGCGAGTCCGCGCTGAGCTATCTCGGCTTCGGCGTTCCCGTTCCGCTCTCCAGTTGGGGCAACATGCTCAGCGGGCAGCAGGACACATTTCGCAGTGCACCGTGGCTGGTCTATCCGCCAGGTCTGATGATCCTGATCACCGTACTCTGCGTCTTCTTGATTGCGGACGGCCTCCGCGACGCCTTCGACCCCCGCCTCCGCTCCTGACCGCATGCAGATCCCCGCGAGGTTCGAGCACCGCGTCCGCGATTCGCTCGGCGACAGGGGCGCCGCCTGGCTTCGCGCCCTGCCAGTCTTGGTCGCCGACCTCTCCGAGCGCTGGGGCATCACCGTCGGCGATCCGTTCGAGCTGTCCTACAACTACGTCGCGGCAGCCCGGCGTCATGATGGCACCCAGGCCGTCATCAAGCTCGCGCCGCCCTGGGAGGACGGCGAGTTCGAGCGTGAGATCGAGGCCGTCCGGCTCTACGACGGCAACGGCATCTCCCGCCTGCTCGAGGCCGACGTCCTCCGTCGGGCGATCCTGCTCGAACGCCTGGTACCTGGTCGGATGTTGACCGATGTCGCCGTCGAGGACGACGATGCCGCCACCCGCATCGGCGCCGACGTCCTACGCCGACTCTGGCGCCCCGCCGCCGACCTCCCCGATCCCTCGCGCTTCAAGCCGCTCGCCGAGTGGTTCCTCCGCGCCTTTCCTCTCCACCGCATACAGTACGGCGGTCCGGGGCCGTTTCCGGCCAGCGTCCTCGAGTTCGCCGAGGCGCTCGTGCCCGAGCTCCTCGCCTCCTCGCCCGGCGACGTTCTCCTGCACGGCGACTTCCACCACTACAACGTCCTCTCTTCCGAGCGCGGCTGGCTCGCGATCGATCCGAAAGGCATGCTCGGCGACCCTGGCTACGAGGTCGGCCCGTTCCTGCTCAACCCCGACGTCGCCATCCAGCCAAAGACTCGCGCCCTGCTCGACCGCCGCCTCGACATCCTCGCCGCCGAGCTCCCATACGACCGCCACCGTCTCCGCGATTGGGCCATCGCCCACGCCGTCCTCTCGGCCTGCTGGAGCGCCGAGGGCCCCGGCGACGAGTGGCGGCCTGCCATCGCCCTGGCCGAGAATCTGATCGACCATGCCTGACTTTCTTCGCCTGTTCATCGGCATCGACATCGGCGATGCCTGGACCGATCGGCTCAGCGCCACCGCTGACTCCCTGCGCGACGACCTTGGCCGCGCCGTCCGCTGGGTCCGCCCGGAGCTCTACCACGTCACCGTCGTCTTCGTCGGCAACCAGCCGCCCGAGTCCGTCCCCTCGATCGAAGCCGCCCTCGTCCGTGCGGCCTCGACCACCCGGCCGTTCACGCTCCAGTTGCTCGACTTCCGTCGACTCGGCGGTCACGAGCACGGCGCCCTCGTCGCCGGCGTCGACGATTCGTCGGGCCGGCTCCAGGCCTTTCGTGCCGCCCTGGACGACGAGCTTCGCCGACACAACATCACGTTCGACTCGAAGCGACTGGTCCCCCACATCACGCTCGGCCGCCCCCGCGGACGCTCCGGCCCGCTGCCGCTGATCTCGGTCGATCTCCGCGACGCCCCACCCCTCGCCGTCCGCGAGGTCGACCTCGTCAAGAGCGACCTGCTGCCGACCGGCCCAGTCTACGAGTCGCTCATGACCGTCCAACTCGGCGCCCGCTGACCGCCGCCTTAGCGCGCCCTGACGGACGGATCGCTCGCACGCGGCGTTCCGCTTTCGCTACGCTTCGATCCGGGCGTCCGCCGCCGCGCGGGCGACGAGGAGGTCAGCGTGAGCGACACCATCGGCCTGCTGGACGGCATGTCCACAACCCGCTCGATCCGCAGGTTCCTGCCCGACCCGATTCCCGACGAGCTTCTTCACGCCGTGCTGGAGGCCGCAACCTGGGCGCCCAGCGGCTCCAACTCCCAGGGCTGGCGCCTGCTCGTCATCCGCGATCCAGAGCAGCGGCGCCAGATCGGCGAGATCTACCGCGAGGGGTTCTTCGCCTTCTACCCCGCCGAGCGGCTCGCGTCGGAGACCGATCCCTCACGCCAGCGCATGATGACCGGCGCCGTCTACCTCGCCGAGCACCTCGGCACCGAGCCACCGGTCCTCGTCATGTTCTGTCAAAATAGGCCTCCCGCCGGCTCGAACAGCCCGTCGAGCACCTGTCCCTGGACGCGCGGATCCTCGATCTACCTCGCCGTGCAGAACTTGCTCCTCGCCGCCAGGGCGTCCGGACTCGGCGGCTGCCTGACCACCGTCCATCTGCTCTACGAGGCCGAAGCCAAAGCCGCGCTCGGCATCCCCGAGGACGTCGACACCTTTGCGCTGGTCCCGCTCGGCTACCCCGGAGATCGGTTCGGGCCGCTCAACCGCAAGCCCGTCTCCGACGTCTCGTACCTCGACACCTGGGGCACCCCCCTCCCGGATCCACGCTAGCCGATCGTCGGCGCGAACTGCGTGCAGACCGCGTTCACCACGTCGACCCGCTGGCCGGTCGGCGTCAACGCCCCTGTCTCCTGGTCGACGCTGAATACCACTGCGTTGTCGCTATCCTGGTTGACGCAGATCAGCCACCTGCCAGACGGATCGATGTTGAAGTTCCGCGCCACCTGCCCCAGCGTCGCGGCGTGCCCGGCCAGACTGATCCCGCCCGTGCTCTGGTCGATCGCGAAGATCGCGATGTCATCCGACTCGCCGCCCGATCCCCGATTCGACCCGTACACGAACCGCCCAGTCGGGTGTACCACCACCTGCGCCGACCACTTCCGGCCGGTCCAGCCCTCCGGCAGCGTCGTTTCGTTCTGGATCTCCTCGAAGATCCCACGTGCCGCGTCCCATCGCAGCACGGTCATCTCAGAGCTCAGCTCGTTTATCACGTACGCGAACCGGTTGCTCGGGTGGAACGAGATGTGGCGCGGCCCGCGCCCGCGCGCGTACTGAATGTACGGTGGATCGTTCGGCTGAAGCTTCCCGCTGCTCGTGTCCAGCCCGTAGACGTACGTCCGATCCAGCCCCAGGTCGTTGACGGCGATCCAGCGCCCAGACGGATCGAACGGGCACTGGTGCGCCTTCGGCTGGGTCTGGTCCGGATGCGGCCCTGGGATGTCGCCCGGGCCGGCGACATGCTGCATCATGTCGGTCGGACCTCCCAGCGTCCCATCCTCGTTGACCGACACTACGCAGACGGCTCCGCCGCCGTAGCTCGCTCCCACCACGTACCGGGAGGTCGGATCGACGCTCAAGTGCGAGACACTCTGCGTCCCTGTCGGCGAATCGTTCAGCGCTGTCAGCAGCCCGGTCGCCTGGTCGACGGCGAAGCTCGCAATCCGGTCAGGATCGGTCGCCGCGAACAGGAATCGCTCACCCGGATCGAGCTCGATCCAGCCCCGCCCCTTGATCTCGGTCGCGCCCCGCTCCGCCAGTTCGCCAGTCGTCTGGTCGAGAGTGAAGACGTGAATCCCCTTCCCCCTGTTCGCCGTCCCGAAGTACACCACCAGCGGCTTCGACGTCTGCTCGCCTGCCATCAACAACTCCCAGCGCTCTCCTCCCCCTCTCCCTCGCAAGGGAGAGGGGGTCGGGGGGTGAGGGCTCTACACGCTTCGAACGATATCATCCAGGTTCTGGGAGGATCGAATGAGCGCAACCGTCGTACTCGATGCACGGCTCGAAGCCCTGGTTGACCCCGCTGCCACACCAGAGAAGATCGCCGGAGGCTGCGTCTTCACCGAAGGGCCGCTCTGGAGCCATCGTGAGAGCATCCTGACGTTCAGCGACGTCCGTGGCAACACCATGTACTGCTGGTCAGAGGCGACCGGACAGCAGGTTTTCCGCAAGCCCAGCGCCGTCGCGAACGGCAACACCTACGACCTAGCCGGCAACCTGATCACCTGCGAACACGAGGGACGCCGCGTCTCACGCACCTACCCAGACGGCCGCGTCGAGACCCTGGTCAGCCACTATCAGGCGAAGAAGCTCAACAGTCCCAACGACGTCGTCTGCGCCGCCAACGGCGACCTCTACTTCACTGATCCCCCGTACGGTCTCCGTCAGCCAGATGGCACCTTCGCCCCTGGCGAAGTCCCCTTCAACGGCGTCTATCGCGTCTCGACGGCAGACGGCAGCGTCACCCTTCTCGTGGACGACTTCGAGCGCCCGAACGGCATTGTCATCTCCAACGACGGCCGCCAGGTCTTGATCGACGACACGGATCGCGCCCACGTCCGCGCCTTCGACCTGGCGGCGGACGGCAGCCTCACCAACGGCCGCGTCTTCGCCGAGGTCAAGCACACCGGGACGATCGGGCGTCCAGACGGCATGAAGCTCGACAGCCAGGGCAACCTGTATGTCACCGCCAACACCGCCGAAGGCGTCTGGGTCTACGCCCCGGACGGCACCCTGCTCGGCTTCATCGGCACCTCCGAGCCGCCCGCCAACTGCGCCTGGGGCGGCCCCGACAACACCACCCTCTTCATCACGGCCAACACCTCGGTCTACCGACTCCAGATGAAGGTTTCCGGCCAGCCCCTCCCACTTGACGCCCCCCACTGACGTCAACTCCTCACGCCCACACGGAAAGACGCCTGTCGAAGGCGCCAGACTCCCTGGGAGCGCGTCCATCCTGGCCGCTTCGTGGCGCCACCAGACGACGCGCTCCTGGCCCATCCCGCAACTGATCTCGCCGTCAGGATATCGGAGTCCGACTCGTCCCACCTCACGGAGCTCCGCCAGCGCCCCTGTCGTCACGCTCCGCGGCCGTCCAGTCGCCGGCAAACGCACCGCGACGGTACATTTCGTCGCCGTCGTGCTGGGTGAACTCCAGCTCGATTGTCGATGTATCCACGCCCAGCGACTCCGAGCACGCCGCGACGACCGCCGCCGCGAGCCTGGCGCGCTGCTCCACCGGCCGGCCTCGCCGAATGTCGCACTGCCCGACCACGACCGGCTCGACGCCGCCGCCCGGCCCGCCACAGCGGAACAGGTTCTCCGCGCCCAACTCCCGGAACCCGACCTTCACGATGCCCGGGCTTGTCTGCATGATCTCGGCATACAGGTCCCCGAGCCGAGCCGCCAGCGCGCGCTTCACGTCGCCCGGATATCGGCCCGGCAGGTCGAAATGCAGATACGGCATCGTGTCGCTACTTTCACCCTGGTCTTGCCGGTCAGGCGAGCAGATCGCCATCCGCCTGCGAATACGCCTGGCTCCCTGCCTGGACCTCGACCCGATTCCCTGCCAGGCCGTCGCTCACGACGAACGCACCCTCTGGGGACCCCTCCACCTGATTGCCGAAGGTGCGCAGGCTGACCACGTTGCCGACGACCTCGCCACCGGGGCCACCCGCCGCCGCCTGCGCGGCAACCCCTGGTGAACCCCCGGTCAGGGAGTTCCGTGACACCACCACCCGCACCTCGTTCCCCGCCGTCCGGACCCCGTCCACGCCGAGCGCCCCGACGATTCGGATCCCGTGCTGTCCACCTGTCGAGATCGTGTTGCGGTCGATCGCGATCTCGCCGAGATTCTCGTAAGACTCGCCCCCGCCCCCGCGCACGAAGATCCCGACCGGGCTGCCGACTATCTCATTCCCGGCGAACAGCGCCTCCAACCGATTGTTGCTCGGCACCGGATCCGCGTGCGGCGACGCCACGACAGCCTGGATGCCGTACTGCCGGTTGTCCCGAAGGATGTTCCCGGCCGCCACGATCCGCTGCCGGTTGCCGGACGGCCCGAACGAGCAGGCGATCAGTAGCCCGCCACGTCCACTCGCCTCGATCGTGTTCCGGACAATCGTTGCATCGAGCTTCACCCCGTCAGGCTCCGGATAGAAGCAGACGAACGCCACCCCATCCGCGAAGCAATCGCGCATCACGTTGTCGGCGATCACCAGACGGTTCCGCTGGCCGTGGCGCGCCTCCGCGAAGATCTGGTGGCCTTGTTGTGGCGAACCGGTGCCGCGTGGGAGCGTCGGCCGATACTGCTTGAGCCCGTTCTCGCGGAACACACATCCGACGATCAGCGCCTCGTTCACGCCGCACAGATACACGCCGTGATCGCCGTGCCGGGTGATCGCACAGTCCCGGACCGTCGCCACAACGTCCGGCGGCGCGCCGATCCCGTGCCCTCCCCCGTTCGTCACCGTCACGCCGCTCAGGCTAGATTCATCCCCCAGCAGCACAACCGCCAATCCGGGATCGATCGGCCCGAATGACGGCTCGAATCGGCCGTCGCCGTCGACGATGCAGCGGTCCGACCCCGCCCCCTCGACCATCACGCCGTCTGGGACGCGCAGCGGCAATACCTCGCCGGTCCGGGACGGCGAATACACACCCGGCCCGACCAGCAGGACGTCTCCCGCCTGCGCCATCGCCAGCGCCTCAGAGATCGACCTTGCATCTGCCCCGACATCCTCAGGGTGGACGTGCATGACGTTCACCGAAGCTCCTCCATGAGTCGATCCAGGCCCAACGACAGGATGTTCATACTACAACCACGACCAGGATCGCATCGTCACGAGCACAGTCCCGACCCACGCAACTTGCTCCATCACCTGCATCGCGATCCATCAAATGACGCCCAGCTCTGCCATCGTCGAGCCACCCCACGACCACCATCGACGACCTACCCGACGACGCCCCGTCCGGCCTCCTTCGTGAGCCCCGTAGGGACGGCACAATGGTAGACGTGGGTTTCAACCCACGGCCTCGGTGACGTGCCTTCCGTCCACGGCCTCGGTGACGTGCCTTGGGTCCACCTCCCCTGCTCGCCACCCTCACAACATGCTTTCTGATGCTGGCCTCGCAACCGTTCTCTGCACTACCGTCTCTGCAGAAAATCGGAGGCAACCATGACGAGGATCAAGGCGATCGGCGGCAAGGCCGACGTCGCCCCGGACCACCACCACGTCGTCGACGGCGTCCTGGAGACGTTCGGCCAGGTGCGCGGGCCGTTCAGCATCCTCCTTCACAGCCCGGACCTCGCCGAGCGGTTGCTCCCGCTCGTCCACTTCTTCCGCACCGGGACCACCGTCGAGGGGAAGGATCTGAGCCTTGCCATCCTCGTCGCCGCCCGCGAGCGCGAGGGCGCCTACGTCTGGTCGCGCCAGGTCGACCTCGCGCGCCGCAACGGCGTCCGCGAGGAGGCGATCGATCTGATCCGCCGCAAGGGCGACCCGTCCGACCTGCCCCCAGACGAGCGCGAGATCGTCGTCTACGCCCGCCAGCTCGCGCAGACGAATCGCATCGACCAGGTGGCATTCGATGCCCTGCGAGCCCGCCACGACGAG
>Ga0209382_10001527_pt1 | contig 36104 bp, 27 predicted proteins | sample SoiMetdeltSBSDD5_FD_187599 | JGI IMG/M metagenome (GOLD analysis project Ga0209382, IMG submission 187599) | Bulk soil microbial communities from a Populus tree surrounding site in Tennessee, USA - Soil MetaG P. deltoides SBSDD5 (SPAdes) (version 2) | ecosystem: Environmental > Terrestrial >... | reverse complement strand
CGTAATAGTGTTGATTTTCCTGCACCGTTAAGACCAAAAAGGCCAATCCTCTGTTTTTTAGAAATTGTTAGGTCAATGTGGTCAAAAATACATTGCGCATTGAATGTTAACGAAAGATTTCGAATAAGAATCATATATCCTCTGTGATCAACCAAGCCCGTCCCTGCTGGTATTATTATTTAGTATACCTGAAAATAAGACAACTTCGCATCGCAGCTTTTTGTATAATTAATATTTTATAATTGAAATAATTAATCAAAATGAGCTATGATAAAAACGGTGCTTTATGAAAAAATTATTATTCTTTTTTGTTTTGATTGCGTTATGCTCTGGAATCGCATTCTATTTGGAGCAATCATATGCATCATCAACATTAGAGCGACTAAAAATGGCAACACCAAAGCTATCTGAACATATTGCCATCGCAGCCAGTAAAAAGCTTTCTACACTATTTTCGCTTATCCCAAGCCGCATACAATCAAGCGCAGTTTGGGGGGCGCTAGGTCGAGGATTTTATGCTCTAAAACCGCAACTAGAAACTACTCAATGGGCGGGCGAGCAAGTACAAAGGGCCGGGAAATTTAGCCTCATTACTGCAGGACTCGCCGCCACAGCGAGCAGCTCTTGGCTGTTAATAACCTTTTTTGCACAAGTAAAAAAAAATAGAGCAATCAAGCAAGAAATAAAAAAAATAGAAAAAGAATTAAAAAACCTAAAGACAAGGCCTGCTAAAACACAAGAAATTGAAAACAAAATAACCAAAAAACAACAAGTCCTAGACAACTTGACCAAAAAATCATCTCTTTTCCAAAGACTGATTAGAAAAATGATGCTCCCCGCAATTTTGACTCTCGGAAGCGCATCGTTAGTAGGCCAGGCATACGGCGTCGGTTATGCTGGCGATTGGCTTCGATTCGTAGGGAAAACGTTAGGCAGCTGGAGTATTCCAATTAAGTAATTTCCACTTGAAATTAATTTTAAACCTGGTATCCTAAAAGAAAGCTTACAAAAGGGGATACCTTGAAACAATTTTTAACAATAAGCACGTTATTTTTCGTACTTTTGACTCCAAATCAGCCGATTTTCGGATTTCTTGACGTCGTTGGCCGATTATTCGGCTCAATCAAAAAAGATATCGTTGAATCTGTCATAACGGCAAAAATTACCGCTTTAAAACCACGTCTTTTAACCTTTGAGCAAAAAGGACAACTCGTTCGCCTTGGCGGCGTTTTTGCGCTTATTATGTCTCTTATAAGCCTATCGGCTAATAGTATCGTGATTTTTCATGCTTTCATTCAGAAAAGACGGAGAAAGCGAGGAGAACATCAAAAAAATGGCATATCGCTTGCTGACAAAATTAAGGTTCCATGCCTATTACTAGTTATTTCTCTCGCGCTTCTCGGTGTCTCATTCAGCGCATTCTGGTTTGGCGAATACCTCATTCATTTGCCAGAATCGGTCAGACAAATTATCATTAAACAGTAGTTATCCCTTGCGCCCGTAGCTCAGTCGGATAGAGCGATAGATTCCTAATCTGTAGGCCGCAGGTTCAATTCCTGTCGGGCGCACCATACCACTTAATATTTCAAATAAGCAATTTGTGCGCAATAACTTGAAAATTTTCATAATTGTGATTTAATGAGCAATATAACGAATTGTAAAAGGAATACTCTATGACAAAAAAATTATCATACCTCTATTTTGCTTGGTTATTGTGCTTCCTTCCAGTATTTCCATCAACTGAAGAATCTTCGATTTCTCGATATACCCAAAGCGTAAAACAATGTGCAAGCACATTATGGAACAAAATTTCCAAAAGTGAACTAAATGCTGATTATGTTCTTGCAACATACGCAGCATTGATTGGATCACACTGGACTTATCTCATTTTTAAAGGGCAATGCTCAGAAAATCAAAATACTTGTGTAAACATTGATGATATTCAGCATAAAGAAAACCAAGTCAATAATAACGATCCTTCCGCTCTCGATGTTTTTGTCGATGAAGATCCGACCATAACAGGCCCGTCCTTAACAGAAAAAACATTATTGCCTCAAGAAATGGCAAGGCATTTACCGGATGCTGTTCCTTCATCTTTAGAAAAAGAAAATAACTCAAGTGTCTCAATGACTGTTGACCCAAAAACGGAAGATGAGAAGAGAGAATATGGCTGTTATCATATTACTATCGAAGATATCAAAAATGCTGCATACAAATATGTAAATGACACACTAAAAACGATTACCACAAGAAATAATTCGGAGGATCCCACTGATCCATTTAGTGATTCTGAACAAATAGACACGCATTTATCCGAGGAAGATCTTGCTCTTATTGGTCAAAAAACTGGAGAAACAGTGACTCACGTTACGAGTACTTCAAAGAAATATGCGGCACAATTTCAGAATTGGATAAAAGATACGAATTTTAAAAAAGAGTTGCGAGACTTTATAAAAAGTAGCGGCAAAGAAAAACAGGGAAGATGGCAAAAGCAGAACGGGCACGCATAACAAATTTTTGAAATAACAAAAAAACAAAACGCGCATACATTTTTTATGCGCGTTTTGTTTTAAAAAACTCTTTTAAGAGCGTTTCCGATTCATTTTGTAAAATACCTGAAATCATTTCACAGGTGTGATTCGCATATCGCTTGCCATATAATTCTTTTAAACCAAAAAGAGGCGAGGGAGTCGCAAACACGCATCGCTTTATGCGAGACAAATGTATCAACCCCAAGCACATCATACATGGTTCAAGCGTCACATACAGCGTACATCCTTCTAATCGCCAATCTCCAATTGTTTTTATTGCCTCTTGAATTGCCATAATTTCCGCGTGCGCAAGTTGAGTCTTTTGTGTTTCTATTTGATTCCAACCGACACCAATGATCTTTTCAGAAGAATCAACGATAACCGCCCCAACCGGAACATTATCACTTTCTTTTGCTTTGTGTGCATATGCAAGCGCAAAGCGCATAAAATAGTCGTGATTAATCATTCAGAAGAAAATTTAAACCCTTAAGCGATTTCTTTGATTTTTTCATAAAATACCTCTTCACGTTTTTATTTCAAAAAAATAATAGCTTTCGATACTATCGAATAGCTTATCCGAAAAATAAAAAAAGAGCTGCAAGCTATAAAATTTTCCTTTTGAATCCAACAAATTTATTGTTTCCAAACCATTTTCATGCTATAATTTTCTAGTAACTTTTTAGATAAAAGCCAAGGCGTAAGCACCTCTCATTTTATCATTTAAACACAGGTTGTACGTATGTCAGACACTAATAACAAATACCCATTGAATTCTCAGCCGACAGTTGATGAAACAGATGCATCACCTAAAACAAAAAAACCGGCCCCTGAATATGAGGCGCAGTCAATTAAGGTCATCGAAGGCTTAGAAGCTGTTCGAAAACGTCCGGCGATGTACATCGGTCAGACGGGGTCAAAAGGACTTCATCACCTTGTATACGAACTTGTCGATAACTCGGTTGACGAAGCTTTATCCGGATTTTGTAAAAACATCTTGGTAACTTTGAATGAAGATGGTAGTTGTTCTGTTGAAGACGATGGACGAGGTATTCCAACTGACATCCATCCATCAGAAGGAATTTCTGCGACTGAGGTCGTATTTACAAAATTGCACGCCGGCGGAAAGTTTGACAAAGATACGTATAAATATTCCGGTGGATTACACGGTGTCGGCGCGTCAGTGGTCAACGCCCTTTCTGAGTGGCTTGAAGTTGAAGTGCATAGAAACGGAAAAAAATATTACCAAAGATATCAGCTAGGAAAACCGGTTGCACCACTCAAAGAAATCGGAACCACTGAAAAGCGCGGGACGATCGTTCGATTCAAACCAGACGCAACCATTTTTCAGGAAACAACAACATTTAGCTTTGAACTACTTTCTGCGCGGCTTCGCGAACTTGCATTTTTGAACAAAGGGCTCAAAATCGACATTGTCGACATCAGACATAACAAACGAAATGAATTCTTTTTTGAAGGTGGCATCGTCACGTTTGTGCAAGATATCAACGAGAAAAAAGAACCAATTTTTCCCGAGGTCCTTTATTATTTTTACGATGATGATGTATATCAATTTGAACTTGCAATGCAATACAACGCGGGATATGGCGAGCAACTTCTTTCCTTTGTCAATAACATTAATACCGTAGAAGGTGGGACACACGTCTCTGGATTTCGGTCTGCCCTCACTAAAATTTGCAACAAAAAAGCAAAAGAATACGGCATTTTGAAAGGTGAAGACAGTTTATCCTCTGAAGACGTTCGCGAAGGACTTGTTTGTATTTTAAACCTCAAAGTCCCGGAACCGCAATTTGAAGGACAAACCAAAGCAAAATTAGGAAACTCTGATGTTAAAGGGCTTGTCGATTCACTTGTCTTTTCATTTTTAGAAACCTACTTTGAAGAGCATCCGGCTATCAGCAAAAAGATCTTGCAAAAAGCGGAAATCGCTCGACAGGCTCAAGAGGCTGCAAAAAGAGCTCGTGAATTAACACGGAGAAAAACGGCACTTGAAACCATGATTTTACCAGGCAAGTTAGCCGACTGCTCTAATGAAGACCCATCAAAATCAGAATTGTTCATCGTTGAGGGTGATTCTGCGGGCGGTACGGCAAAATCTGGTCGAGATCGAAACACACAGGCAATCTTGCCGTTGCGTGGTAAAATCTTGAATGTCGAAAAAGCACGGCTTGATAAAATTTTTGCAAATGACGGCATACGATCGCTCATCGCAGCAATCGGCACCGGTGTTGGCGAAGGTTTTGATATCACAAAAGCTCGATATCACAAAATTATTCTCATGACCGATGCTGATGTTGATGGATCACACATACGTATTTTACTCTTAACCATGTTTTTCCGTTATATGAAGGGTCTTATTGAACATGGATATTTGTATGTTGCGCAACCACCACTTTATAAAGTAAAACTCGGTCGCAAAGAAGAATACCTGAAAGACGATAGTCAGTTGATGAGGTTTCTGCTCGGGTGGACTTATGAACAAATGACACTTTCGACAGCAGGGAACGAACTTGCCGTCGAACAGTGGAAAGAACTTCTTGATAACCTTGTCGCGTATGATACAGATATACAAGAAGCTTCGTACGACTTCAAACTTTCTACACAACAAGTTGACATGGTATCAACCGCAATACGCTCCACAACCTGGAGCCCTGAAAATCCGATCGATCAATTAATCACGCAACTACAAAACGCATTACCATCGTATCAATTCAGCACAAAAGCAGAAGGTGATCAGATGGTCATTCACGTAAAACGTGTCAACGAGGCTTGGGATGTTTCTCTTGCATTTTTCACTTCATCTGAAATAAAAAAACTCGTTGTTCTCAAACAAAAGTGGCATGCGATTGAAGATAAAGAGTGGACATTGCTGGTACAAAAACAAAAAACATTCCACGGTAAGGGTTTGTTTGAATTGATACACACCATACGAAACGCATGCAAACCATACATGAATATCCAGCGCTACAAAGGTCTTGGAGAAATGAACGCAGGGCAATTGTGGGAGACAGCTATGGATCCAAAAATCCGTTCACTCTTGCAAATCAACATTGAAGATGCCGTGGCCGCGGATCAATGGTTTACTATTTTGATGGGTGATGATGTTCGTGGACGAAAAGAATTTATAGAAAAATATGGACGATTTGCAAAAAACCTGGACATCTAACCATATCAGACATAACCATATTTTTGAGGTTGTAGATTCTTTTATTCAAACACAAAATGTGCTGCCGGAGCATCATGCAACTATTGTGTTGGCATGCTCCGGAGGTCCTGATTCTGTGTTTCTTGCAGAATATCTGGGACATCCAACAAAACAAGGGCTATACAAGGTGATTCTTGCATACGTTGACCATGAATGGAGAGCAGAATCAAAACAAGAAGTAGATTTTTGCCGGTCACTTTCACAAAAACATCAATTTCTGTTTGAGACAGCAACATTGAGCCAGATACAACAAATGAATCCTCACGTAAGAATGAATGGATCAAAAGAAGCGTATGCGCGGGAGTTGCGATATGCTTTTTTAAAAAATATCGCTAAGAAGTATACTGCGCATGCAATTTTTTTGGGGCATCACCAAGACGATCAGGTTGAAACTTTTCTCGTGCGCCTCATTCGAGGATCTTCGCTAACCGGACTAGGCGCAATGCGACCACACAGTGGATTATTTGTTCGTCCTTTATTATGCATCAAAAAAGCACAGATTCTTGCATTTCTTTCGCAAAATGAAATTCCGTATTGTATTGATGATTCAAATGAGGATGAGCAGTATTTACGAAATAGAATACGAAAAAAATTAATTCCAGCTTTTTTAGAAATTGATAATCGAAGCATTCAAAATATTGAAAAATTGATACAACGATTACAGAACGCTGAAAACTGCTTAGAACAAATGACACAGAATGTTTTTGAACAGATCGTCATTAAAAAAGACGAGGTTTTATATCTGCCCGTTCCGGAATTAATCACATTATCACAAGAATTGCAATATCGAGTTTTGTTGAAGTTTTTTGTGCAGAATAACGTTTCAATAACATTCTCTGAATCTTTTTTTCAAGAAGTTTTACGATTTCTGGGTAATAACAAATCAAATACGCACACCATTAATTCTGATTTTGTTTTAAAAAAAGAATCTAACAATATGCGTATATTGAGTAACCAAAAAACGAATTGCGTTGTATAAACGCCGTTTTATGACTGTTGTATTATTGGTTCTGGTTTATAAGGGACGAAAATAGAAATACAACGATTTTTGAGAGAAAGAGAAATTGTTGCACGCGAAAGATCCATGCGTGGTGATGGTATATGCAAGATTTGGTATTTTGTTATCTGTATTATTGGTGCGCTTTGTTGTCCTTCTAATGAAGTTAAAGTAACCGCATGAAGTGGCAATCTAATGTCGGCAGAAACAGCCACGGGGAATGTATACAGCGGATGACCTTCATCACAATTATGTCCCTGAAAATATACCCCTATTTCTGAATTATCGCTCAAAACAAGTGTATCACCGCTAAAAATGAGCCTACCACGCGATGCATCATACTCACCATATGTGTGCATTACAGTCCATTGCAATTGCACACTATCATTTTTTGATTCTAAGCCTGAGTGTGAGCACTTTTTTATACATTCATCAAAAATTGATTCATCTATGTATTCGTTATAAAAAACCTTAACAATTATCCCATTATCTATTCTGCAAACTTGATTTACAAAATAATTTTGGCTTTGGCGCTCATCAAGCTCAATTACTCCCGCATTGAGGGCAGTAATAAAAAGTATCATAAAAATTTGTAAAAAACGTTTAATCATCATAAAAACCCCATTTAAAAATAATATTCTGTCATATACATAATTATATCTTGAAAGATAAAACAAGTAAAAAATTATTTCAGATTGAAAACATTCGATCATTTCCGAGGAATTTATATGTGCTTAGGCCTTTAAAAAATAAGAATAATCCATCTTTATGGTCCTCACGATTCGATTGATAAAAGAATTTCTGTTATTCAAGAAAGAATTAATAATCTTGAAATACAACATCCTGAGTTAAAAACATCTTCGTAAGGGCGATATTTTGATTTTTTTTAAATCTTGTTTACAATAAAAGAAAGATAATCAAGTTATTTTAAAGGATTTATTATGCCAGTACCAAAACGGAAACGTTCCCGTGCACGCCGAGATTCGCGATTTGCAAATAAAGGCATGGTCGCAGGGGCTGTTGTGCTTTGCCAAAATTGTAACGGCGCACTTCGTCCACATACTGCGTGTGTTACTTGTGGTTTTTACAAAGGTGAAAAAGTATTAAGAACCAAAGGTGAGCGCGTTATTCAACGATCTCAAGTACATGCAAAACGTAAACGTAGTAAAACCATTGAAGCCAGCGCCGCTGAATAATATACTCATGTCATATCTCTTAACGACAATTCAATACACATGAACATTGACACATTATCGGACAACAACAGCGAAACCTTTTCAGGAAATATTTACGTCTTTCACGCATTTGATGTCGGAGACGATGTTGCCTTAGATGCTATTGCAAAAAATGCATCGATTAAAAAAGTGCCGTTGCAGCTTTCAAAATATTTTAAGAGTTATCACATGCCCTTGGCTATTGAGCTCCCACGGCCACATGCAACATCTCATTGCACCAGTTGCACACTTCATCTTTTTGGCGCGCTTTCGCTCACGTATACAATTCCATTTAATGACACCATTGAAACACTCCATCATAGTTTCAGTAAGCTTATTGATTTTTATTATGAAAAAAGCATTGTTGACGCAAAAAGCGCATTTAATAAAATTGAGCCTTTTATTAGTCAACCAAATTTTTTTCAGATGAGTTCGCTCTATGTCGTCATTCAACTCAACCCGAACCCGTCTATTTCTCCAGAACACTTACAACAGCAATTTGGCAATCTTATTGCTGCAACAGTCCGGTTCGAGACTGGCGTACTTTCTGAATTACAAAAAAATGAAATTTGGAATTCAGCGCTTGGATATCTTCGTGGCAACGTCGTCATCATCGACCAAGAGGTTGCTTTTGTGTATGACCAAGATGTTAACGACATTCTTGATCTCTTTGAATTTGCCAATATTCAGCAACTTGAGCTCAAGTTTTTTGATAAATTACTGGATAAGCAGTTAAATAAAATTTATGAGCATAAAATAAGGCCCTTGCCACTGAAAGCGTATTTGCCATTTCTTGGCAACGCATTCTTTGATCCGGTCGGATATCTTGGCAGATTAAAGGCCGAAATATCAGTAATCACTGAACGACTCGAACACAGTATCAAAGTGGCAAATGAGGTGTATTTATCTGAAATTTATGATCGCCTTGTTGAACAACTTGATATTGCTGGATGGAGAACTGCAATCGAGAAAAAATTAGTGATTGTTCATGATGTACAAAGCGTGTACCAACACAAAATAAATGCCACACGCGAAGATCTTCTGTCGGTGCTCGTCATTATTTTGATTTTCATTGAAGTTGTCATCGGAATGTTAAGTTATTTAAAATAAACCACGCCCTATTAGCAAAAACTTTCTGTCTTTTTTATCGAGACCAAAATGGTTGTCGCCCTACCTTTAATCGCGGCAACCAATCACGAGTGTAATTCTTGAGCATATAATATACCCCCGCTGCGCTACCGCCAAGTAGCAAAAGCAACAGCACATTATAGGCCTTTTTCTGTATGGTATGAAAACCTCGCTGTTGCGGCATTTCCTGCTTTTCCTGTATTTCCAGCCGTCTCGCATCCTCGAACTTTTCCTTTAACTCAGAAAATTTCTCGCGTTTCGTTTCTTGCCGTGGTCTCATGGCCTGTAATTTTTCTTTTAATAAATCAAAATAATCAGAAACAACAATACCATTTTGTTGGAGTTCTTCCAGTACACCCACGCCACCATCACAAAAACGATCAACTTCTTTTTTGTCTTTCTCAGGTATATAATCCCGAAGATCAGAAAAAACAATCTTATACATCTTTTCCAAATTCTCTAATATATTGTTAAAAATTTCTAAAGTATCATTTGAACTTATTAGGCAACCTTTGAAAGCCTTTCCAAAAAGTGCAATAACCATTGCCTTGGCAATAATTTTTTTTTCATTATGGCCCACCGAAAATTTTTCAGGAGATAAATCATTTTCCACCCAATCTAATTCATCAAGCTTTGCTGCTATAAGGTAGTCTGTCAAAAATAGGAGATACGTCTTTTGGGGTAATTCTTCTTCATCTTCTGGCAAATTCATTTTATCACGCAAATTCATAAATAATGCAGAAATATCATCAGAATAATCCAATGCGCTTAAAATCGTATGCGCTGCATCATAGAATTCTCCGTGAACAGTCTTAAAGCCCTTATAAATGTAATCTCTATAGTTTTCATTATTTGAGAGTTTCCAAATTTCTTCATAATTATGTTCCCATAGAACAAATTTAATATTGCATTTTTTCATCAAATCTATAATCAAATTTCCCGCAGCCTTCTTAATATCTGTATCTAAGACGTAATATTGTCGCATTTTGTTGCTCCTGTTTTCTTCATCAACTAGACGATAAAAATATCTCTCCGTCGCCTCTTTTGTAGCTGTTTTACCAAAATCAGTGATCATCCGGAGTCTTTCTCTTGTTTCTTGCTGGATGACTTCCGGTTCAACTTCTAGTGGTTGTTGTGGATTTTCTATAAGGCCTAACAGTTGTTGTTGTCGTTCTGGGGCGACAATTCTTCTCTACAGCTCCTCTGATTCTTCCCGAGCCGCGCTGTACTCTGCTCCAAAGCACCACAGATTGTACAATAATAAAAAAAAGAAAAATCTATTCATAAAAAAATATTCATAATTATAATCACAACTATAATTATAATATCAAAATCGCTATGAAAATAACAATAAGAGACACAAATACCTCCTTTATCTTTTTTCTTCTCTATGTTAGGTTGGTTATGTGTAACCTTAGGAAGGAATAAAAATGAATATCTGGCGTGCAATGGATTCTTTTTTTTACAACAAAAATGCAACCAATAAAATTATATCGTACTATCTGAAAATAGCATCCTACTTTGTACTCATTATACTCGCGGTGCTTCTTCTTTACTTTGGGCAACAAAAATGGATTTCCTGGCGAGAAGAGGCCGCGCAAAAAGCACTCGCACAAATTATAACAAGATTTCAGGAATATAAAGACGGTCCCGTCGACATCGCTGCTTTGCAGGAGCTTCATAGTACAATCGAAGTTGAGCAGGAGCGACATCGCAATGCATACATCGCCCCTTATTTTGCAAATATGCGCGCTGAAGTTTTTATCAAAGAAGGAAAACTACAAGAAGCGGTGAAGGCACTCGATGACGCACTTGCATTTAAAACCGATCCCGTGACACAGAGTATTTTCGCAACAAAGCGAGCACTCCTTCTTTTGGATGTCGAGCCTACAAAAGGCATAGAACAATTAAAGGAGCTTATTTCAAACGAAGAAAACGTCGTTCCTGATATTGCTCAGTTCTATCTTGGTCGTTACTATTGGGTACATAATGACATTGAGGAAGCGAAAAAAATTTGGAATACATTTGTACTGGATCAGTCACAATATCGTATTTCACAGTCGCCATATGCCTCTGAAGCAAATATGCTCCTTACGTCAATCGGCGCAAAATCATGATGGAACAAGCAATATGAATACGCCAGTTCGCGTTCGATTTGCACCATCCCCGACAGGACATTTACACATAGGATCACTCCGATCTGCACTCTTCAATTGGTTGTTTGCAAAACACACTGGTGGTACATTTTTACTTCGCATTGAAGACACCGATGTCGAACGATCACGTTCTGAATATTTGGAATCAATCTTAGGCGCGTTTGATTGGCTCGATATACATTCTGATGAGCCACTTATCATTCAATCAGAACGCATCATAGAATATAACAAGATTGCGAACATGTTATTGCAAAATAAACGTGCATATCGTTGTTATTGTACGCCGGATGAACTTGCCAAGCGAGCAACAGCACAACACACGGGAGATCAGGAAATATACTTCCGCTACGATGGAAAATGTCGATTTTTAAAAGAAACACGCGAAGGTCAACCGTTTGCAATACGATTCGCTCTTCCTGAAGAGCTGGAACAAATTACATTTGAAGATCTCATTCGTGGACCAATTACCATCAATCGTGACCAACTTGACGATTTCATCATCGTTCGTTCAGACGGTATGCCAATGTATAATTTTGCAGTTGTCGTTGATGACGCATTGATGCGCATTTCTCACATCATTCGCGGTGAAGAACACATCGCAAACACCCCAAAACAAATCGTGTTATACCAGGCATGCAATTATCAGATACCGCAATTTGCACACATTCCATTAATTTTAGGCCCAAGTGGCGAAAAATTAAGTAAACGTGACGGAGCGGTATCAGTTCTTGAATATAAGGCCTCCGGATATACTCCCAATGCATTAATCTGCTATTTAGCCAGACTGGGTTGGTCGCATGGTGATCAGGAAATTTTTTCAAAGGATGAATTAATAGAATACTTTACGCTTGATGCAATTGGAAAAAAGGGATCGATTTTTGACATCACAAAACTTCAGTGGGTCAACAGTCATTTCATTAAAACTATGACGACTCAAGAAATTATCAACAAAATAGCATCTGATTTAGAAATTTCCCTTGAAACATCGTGCCCTCAATGGAATCTTATGAAAATCCAGCAAGCAGTTCGACTCTATAAAGACAGAGCGCATACGTTACGAGATATTTCTGGGTTTGTTGAAGCGTTGTACCATGGCCCAAAACGAGATGTTTTTGTGTCTCATTACACGGGCATTGTTACCGATAAAACAAAAGAATATCTTGAAGGCTGTATGGTATTTTTACAAAAACAGATCAACACGGATCTTGATAAAAAACATATTGCCGACGGCTTATCGGGCATCGCAAAACAATACAATGTTAATTTTATGCACATTGCAAAACCGATGCGCCTTGCGCTGTTTGGCGCCCCGGAAGGACCTTCCATTGCAGATATGATTGTCCTTTTAGGAATCCAAGAAAGCATTGTGCGCGTAAACGCTCTCGGTAATTTTCTTACAATGGCGAGGTAAAGATATGGCTGGAATAGAAGAAACGCGTGCGCAGATTATACAAATTGTTGCCAAAACGTTAAAAAAGTCTCCGGAATCAATTCAAGATAGCAGTACGCTGCAGGATTTGGGAGCCGATTCGCTTGATCTTGTCGAAATCATCATGAATCTTGAAGAACATTTTAGTATCCACATCGAGGATGAGCAGGCAGAGAAATTAAAGACTGTCAGCGATGTCGTACAATATATTCATGGGTTGTTAACGAAGAAATAATCAAGTCTTCTTCTTGCTTATTTGTAATAAACTTGATGTTCTTGCGCATTTTAGAATATAATGAATATGTATAGTATGATTATATTGGATGATTTGCCGTGAATAAATGTCTTTTTTACACAATAATTTTATTATTCGGTTACAATTGCACATCCCTTGATGGGGGAATAGAAGTACTTGATAACAAAAAAATCAAAATACCAATCAAAAAGAACGTTTCTGTTACCCTTTCTTATGATCCTACAAATAAAAATTACGTTGATTATATCGTTAATGACCTACCTTATTTGGATGATATGAATGAAGAGGAAATCGAGGAAACTAAACAATATGGTATAACATTCGATCAGGATGAGAATTCAATAACAATAAAAAATGCGAAATACACAGATGAGCTTATCGACAAAGGCTATGAAAACAACCCTTTACTTTCCCCCAGTGTTCTGATTTTTAAGGAGATACTAAAAGATCAGCTCAAAAGACAAGGGGAAAATCTTCCCAGGTTTATACTCGTTGGAAAAAAACACAACGAAAACTTGTGGTCCGCAATTATATTTATTACATTGTTCGATCTATTATTACACAAAGAAACCAGAAAATTAACGCAATACCATGGCCGCATAATCGAGGATATGAGGGAACTGTATAAAGATAATGCAAAAAATTCAAGGTACTCCAATTATATTAACTGGTATATTCAAGATGTAACCAAAACCTGCAGGGAGCACATGAGCAAGGATCTAATCCTATGGGGTAAAATATATAATTTCGAGAACAACCCGGCATTTAAAGCAATTTTCGAGGAACCATCCTCATATGGCCGATTACTCTTTGGCGGCGGATTGTTGCTCGTCGTGCTTGCTGCATTTCTTCATAAAAAATACGGCCTTCAAAACATACCTTCTCTGGCACGAGGTCTATTTAAAAAGTAATCCTGACACTCCCAAACAATCCCCACTGATTCACGGTTGTTTTGGTCGGCTTCACTGTTTCTGACAAATTAAACCCCTCAAATTCCACTTCGGTGCCGATCGCAAGAAATGATTCAATCTGATTGTTATGATTCCCAACGCGCCATTCGTACGCGACAAACAATTTATTTGTCAGTTGAAATGGCATCGCAGCTGAATCAGGATCAATTTCACTATTTTTTACAAACTGGGGTACTTCATCAGCAACATTTTCTTGATTATCAAACGTTGTTCCAAAGATGGTTGCCGTACTTTCTGTTGTTGGATCGGGTGTGTTACCATCAAATAAATTTTGAATTCCTTTTAATCCGTAGGTACTTTCTTTAATTCGTTCAACAACGGTTACAATATCACGACTTCTTAAAAATGCGTTATATCCAATAATGCCACTGTTACCGTTGTGATGAATTGTACACGCAATCAATCCATCCATTTGAATTTTGTTGTGCGCATGGCATAAAAGTGTCGTCACATTAATTAATGGTTTTGCAGCACCGATCGGATTTCTACGCTCATCAAATAGTTTAACAAGCAGATATCGGCTCAATGGTCCATTTGGTAGAAGATCAAAGGATCGCTTTTCAGTTCTTTTTGTTAATGAGGTAAGATTGACGGCAACATGGAATAAAATTTTTGATAGCACATCTTCATGCGTTGTCACATGACCAGATATCCCAAGACCAAACTCAACCTGCTTATGCGTTCCTGCAAATGGATAAAAAAGATGCTCCGGTTTATTTTTGTTTCCGGTTGGAATTGCGAGAATACCGTACAACAAACATTGCGATTCCCGTGTTTTATACACCGCACCACCGTATTCGATCCGTATATCAGCAACACGCGTCAGTCGTTTGTGTTTTTCAATTTTACCAAATAATAGTTTTGATATTGCACCAAACGGGCGCGGTTTTTCCAGCGCATCGGTAAAATTATGCTGCGGAGTCACTTCTGATTTGCCCATATATCCTGCAGCAAATGGTGTTTCTGATTCATCACTTGCAGTTTCTTCTTTAATACCAATGGAGTGAGTCATAACCACGAGCGGAATATAGATCCTCAAAAACGTATTGCGAACAAAAAAGGGATTATAACAAGAAAAAAGAGTAACAAATTTTGATGCGGTAACAACTGGTTTTAGTGTCACGAGACTTTCAAAATGTTGCGACAGACCAAACGTATCGGCGAGAAACTCTCCATTTAATCTTCCATCAACAAGACTCCCGGAAACACCAAACTCGGAATTGCCAAACAATGCTTGAGAAATGCGACTGTCCTTAAACGAATGGTGATACGAAAAAGCTGCAGTGAAACCGTAGACTGGTACATTTGAATCATCAAAAAGATCAAATCCACGAAATATAAAATCTTGTGCAATGTTGGTCTGCTCTTTTCGCGGATCAAAGACAGATCGACCAAATGCATCCATATCGCAATACATGAACAAGATCAACAATACGGAAAACAGAATGTGCACGAATTTTTCCTCAACAATACTATTTTCGTTGTACCAAAAGTGTATCGTAGTATCAGGATATGAAAAAAGAGTTTGACTATTTTTACAGCCCATGAAAAAAGAAGAGAGCAATTGTATTGCTCTCTTCTTTTTGTACTGTTTTTTTTTGTCAAAAAATATAATGTATTAAAATTGGCACAGGCCATTATTCAAATGATACACCAACTTTAACTGACACTGCCCATTTGGACAATGCAACATTTCTTGAGTGGTCGTCGTCATCATGGTTATTGTTGTTATTATTGTTATTGTTGTTGTTGTCATCGTCGTGATGATGATGTCCGCCATGTCGACCAAATTCGCCTTCGAACCCAACGCCAAGTAATGGAACCCAGTTTTCGCAGTTAATCCACGAGTAACTAAAGTGTCCAAATACCTTGTTTGAAAACCCACGAGTTTCCGCGCCATCAATGTTCAAAAGTGCCTCGGTAATAAACACTGGATTTGTTGATGTGTTGACCGGTACCAAATTATCCCCAGTGAGAAGCTGAGCCAGTACGCCATCAACAGTTGTAAGCGCAAGCGCCGGAGTATCAATGCCAACATTGATAAGATCTACTGTATTTACGGACAGGCTTGTTCCGGAATTAATTGTTGCCTTGCTTTCCGTTGCTGACAATCCAACAGCGGTACCTGCAAAGTCATCTCCAAAGGGTGCACCATACACAAACGCATCACCTTTTAATGCCCATGTATTTGCAGGAATTGCACTTTGATCATCTGACATGTGTATTCTTTCAGATGACCGATACCAGAAGTTATATCCTAGATCAAATTCAAATCCGTTGCACATATACACAAACCAAACTGCCGCATCAACTTCAGCGCCAACACTTACTTTTACTTCACGGGTAGAAATATTTGCGACAGGAGCATATTCACCAATAAATTGAACTGGTGGTGTCGGTGGTACCCCTGTTCCAGGAGTTGTTCCTGGTACTAACAACGCGCCTTCTGGTGTAATTGTTCCCATTTTTTCTGCAAGCATATAACGGGACAACGGTTTACCGATAAGATCAAATGTACGTCGTTGTTTTCCCTTGAACCAGTGAGTCGCGGACACATCCATTGCGATGTCTAAATGATGATCGCCATCATCGCTACGCCACAATGTATAATGACCGATTAAACCACCACCAAGTTTGAAGTATTTACCACTTGATGGCATTGCTTCAAAGAGCCAATGAGCTTTTGGTTTGTTACCTGTTGGAAGACCAAATTGAAGGTTAATTCCAAAACTATAATCTTCCTCAAGCCAGAAGTTATAACCAAATTCAACACGCAATTCACTGAACGCTGTTTCTTTATCAGACTCATCTTTGATTTTCGCAAAGTTCAGTTGCTGTATGGTCAATCCATCAATGGAAATTGCTTTGCCATTGAGAAAATCAAGTGCACGTTTGTTGAGCTGAGAGACAGTGACTTCTGTTTTTGCAAAATATCCCTGTTCATATCCTGTTGTTCCGACTGTCGTATCTGTTTCCTCAGCATCAAGATTATATCGTGAATTCACGACTGAACCGTAGATATCAAGGTAAAGACCTGGCACCCACTCATCAAATCCAAAAAATGCTTCTACAAAGAGAACAAAGTTTTGAACTCGCGGAGAAAAGTGAATTGACCCGTCAAAGTCAGTTGGAAGGAAGAAATAATCGGCAAGCAAGTCGGTCGTTGCACGGTCTGCAACTGCAGAACCGGTGATGTGAATTGATCGCTCCTCATCCCCAACTTCAACTAAATGCGGCCCGAACAAACTGCGGGCAATACTTCCCGGTCGAAATGACCGTTCATAACTAAAATTAAGATCGAGCAACCCATAAAAACCGTCCATGTCAGCTAAAAACTTATGGGCATTTGTCGCAGTCACTTTCGAGACAACGTTTGTACCCGGGGAACGGAAATTAAGAAATGGTGAAACTCTATCACTGTTACTAATCGCTACAGTACTTGCAACAAAAAGAGCAGAGTATGCCATAGCGCGTAATTTATGAGAGATTTGATTCATAAAAATACTCCTTTACTACTACATTAAAGACTACTACGAGGGCTTAGTTTATCAGTAAACCAAGCTTAAAAATGTTGTAATCTATCCTCCTTTCTTTTCGTTTTTTTTGCACAAATACTTTGATCGCTTTCTATGTTAAACCAATTATTTGTGCAATGCAAGTTGATTTACACTGTCCATAGTTACGTATGACTATAAAAAAAAGTACCATCTGTTGTAAAGAAAAAAAATCGTAATTATTCTTAATCTCGTTTTTCAGAATACAACTTACTTGACAAATGTGAAAAAAGAAAGCAACTTTTACCATGCACATGGATGCATGAAGAAGAGACATGCCGCCAATAGAAAATGACAAATGCGAGGGATTGATGCAGTTTTCAAATCAATATATAATAAACGCAATGAAGGACGCACGAATTTTGCAGGGGAATTGTCCGCAAAATCTTTCCTTGTCCATCGACAGCCGCAGCACAAAGAATGGTGACATTTTTTGTTTTCTTGAAACCACCCCTCACAATGGATATCCCGCGCTGGAACAACTTCTTGCACATCAGATTGCAGGCATTATGATCACTGAGTCAATGGCTACGCAAATAGTACCATTGCTTAAAAAGTTGTCAGCGCATAATCTCTTTGTTGTGGTTGTTCCACAAGTACTTCAGGCACTTTACGAGCTTGCTCGATCGGTACGTCTTGATAATGATCACAAAACGATCATTGCGATATCAGGAACCGGCGGCACAAAAATAACGCAAGAGGCACTTTCAAATATCTTACAGCATCATGGGCAACCAGTTTTGCTCGTCCATGAAAAAGAGCACGGAATCCTTGCAGAGATTGCACAGAGTATTATCAATACGTGCAATACTCCTGAAATAATACTTTTTGAAGCAATATCCCACAAACGGAACGATATAAAAACAATCGCTGACATTGTTCGCCCCTCATATGCCATTATCAATTCTATAGGGCATTACAATATTGATACAATCGGCTCTTTGCACGATGTTGCAACGGAACAACGCGACATATTTTCATTTTTTACGGCAAAAAATATTGGTGTTATCAACGGAGATCAAAAGGAACTTGCGCACATATCGTACCCATATCCGATCATAAAATTCGGCCTAAAGATTTCTAATCAGATTCAGGCACGAAAAATACGCATGCTCAATTCCCAAACACATTGCATTTTGAAAATCTACAAAAATAAATATTCTATCGTTTTGAAAAACACCAATACTGAAATTTTGTCTTCGATTTTGTCGGCAGTCGCAATGGCAAAATTATTAATGATCCCTGATGACATTATTGTTTCGATGATTCAACAACCATTGCATGTTGCCCGCTGTTTTGAAATAAAAAAAATTGGCTCTGGTGACGGAAGCGTTATTGACGACACGTGCAATGCTGACCCAGAAAGTGTTAAAGCTGCATTGATCGCCTTTCAAAATTTAGAATCCCGTGGACCAAAAATTATTATCCTTGGCGATATGACCGGTCTTGGTATCAGCAGCGCATTTTGGCATAGACAAATCGGTCGCTTTTTACGAAAAGTACCGTCAGCGCATCGTCTTTTTATCATCGGAAAATACGGAGAATATGTAACAAAAACGGTTCCTAAAGAACTCAACACACTCATCGCTCAAGAATGGCACGAATTACTTCCCTATCTGAAGGAGTATTTTGTAGCAAAACCTGTTATTCTGATAAAAGGTGGTCAAGCAAGTGGACTTCGTCACCTTGTCAATGCGCTTTGTAATGAGCAATAATCTATGACGAAACATATTCCTGTTTTAAAAGGAGAGGTACTCGAAAGCCTTGCGCTGAAAGAGGGCGGCATATATGTTGATGCAACATTTGGCGCCGGCGGGCATACTGAAGCTATTTTGCAGGCGAATGATTCTATTTCGGTTATCGCGCTCGATTGGGATAAAAAATCAATCGAAACATATGGACCTGAGCTGCAAGAGCGCTTTGGGTCGCGGTTACGGATCGAGTGGAGCAATTTCGCTCATATACATCGCGTCATGAAAAAGCTCAAAATACAATCGGTGGATGGTATTCTTGCAGACTTTGGAACATCCCTCATGCATTTCAAGGAGCGTGCCGGATTTTCGTTTCATGAGGACACCCCGCTTGATATGCGCATGTCGCCGGCACATCAAAGAATTACTGCGCAAAATATTATCGCCCAAGCATCACTCAAAGAACTAACGCATCTATTACATCACGGAGGCGAAGAGCGATGGGCATACAAAATCGCTCAAGAAATTGTCGAAATGCGTAAACGAGAGCCAATTGAAACAACCGCACAACTTGCGCGCATTGTCGAACAGGTGATCGGCAAAAAAAAGGGAAAAATACATCCGGCAACAAAAACGTTTCAAGCAATTCGTATCGCGGTTAACAAAGAAATTGAGAACATTCACGCGTTTCTTATTAACGCACTCCCATTCATTAAATCGGGCGGTCGATTGGTATGCATCAGTTTTCACTCACTTGAAGACCTGGAAGTTAAAACATTTTTTACTGAGTCAGCAACAGCTGGGCTCGTAAAAATAATAACAAAAAAACCGATTGTGCCAGGTCCTGAAGAGATCGAACAAAATCCATCAGCACGCTCGGCAAAATTACGAATCGCGGAAAAATTGGTATAACAACAAAAACGTTGTTGACAAGTACATAAAAACATATCAAAATAATCGTGAAGGTGAAGAGTAGGCGTTACATTTTAAACACAGAGGTTACATCTATGGAAATAACGGAAGTTAAGGTTTATCCGGTCGATGACGGCGGTAGGCTGAAAGCGTATGTGACAATAGTTTTTTCTGGCGAATTTATCATTCGCGATCTAAAACTGATCGAAGGTCACAATGGCTTTTTTGTTTCAATGCCATCAAGAAAACGCAAAGATGGAACCTTTCGAGATATCGTGCATCCATTGAATCCCGAAACACGGAAGACAATTGAAAGTTCGATTATCAAAGAATATAACCGTGTGAGCGCACTGGAACCCGATGAACGCGGTTCGTCTGAGTATCAAGACGAAATGGACTAATGAGAAAAGTACAAATTTGCTGGGGCGTGGCCAAGTGGTAAGGCAACGGGTTTTGGTCCCGTGACCGGAGGTTCGAATCCTTCCGCCCCAGCCATTTTTTTGCCCTGCATGCAATTTAAAAAACAATGAATAACCAACACGTACTTCTTCTTGCGTCAAAATCATATTCACGTCAAATGCTCCTAAGAAATGCATTGATCCCTTTTTTAGTTATTGCTCAAGAAGCAGATGAAACAAGCTGTGACTGGACGTTACCACTTGGTGAAGTTGTTCTATCAATTGCCCGCTTAAAAATGCAACATGCAATTGTTCCTTTGGGTGAAAAAGAGAACGATATTTGTTTTGTGCTGACGGCTGATACACTGATTGAAGACGTGTATGGACATAAACAGGGAAAACCGATCGATCTTGAAGATGCCTACAAAAAAATTGAAATACTGAAACAAGGCGCCAAGCTCGCGACCGGATTTTGTGTCGTAAAAAATCAATGGAATGGGCAAAAATGGGTCGGAATTGCACAGGAAGAAGGTGTGGTTTTTACTGACTATACGATCATTATTCCAGATAAATGGAAAAAGCAGTACTTTGCAAATACGATTGCATTACAATGCGCTGGATCGCATGCCGGTGAAGATTTTGGCATGCAATTTATGAAATATCTCAACGGCTCATATTCCGGAGCATTGGGTCTTCCCCTATTTGAATTGCGGGAATCTTTGGAGAAACTGGGATTTTACCAACAAAATGCATAAACTTTTTCTCCCATCTTTTTTTATATCTTTTCTATTTTCTGTATTCAATAGCACAACAACATCAGCTCTGCAAAATCAGACCGGCGAGCACAATGGGTTGCTGGTACAGTTGCCAGACGAAATCAATGCAATAATATTTTCACTTATCGGAAAACCTCCGGCACTCAATAAGACAATTGGCAACATACGTCAAACATGCAAAGCACAGTATGAATTAATTCATACTGTGCTGGAATATGAAAGTATCTTTGAGTACGCTTTAAACAATTACCAATTTGATTTTTCTGTTATAGAAACTTTTGTGAAAGAACTGAAAACAACAAACGAATCAATTCTCTCTGTCCCACTTGACAGTCTTTACATGCTTGAAAGAACGTTTAGTCTAACAAGATCATGTAGAAATAAAACGGACGCACATTTTACAAAAAAATGGTTTATTACAACGCTCATATCGTGTGACTTATTATGTAATATTGAACAGCAAGAAAATATTTTCCCTCGACTCAATCAAATATGCGATACGCTGGGAATTAGCGAGCGATACAAATATTTAATTTTAAAAAAAACAGCTCACTATTTATTGAAATCAGATTTATATAATCCGCAAAGTGAACTGTATGCTACTTTTTTGGCAGTGTGGAATGATAGTTCTGCAATCAAAGTAATAAAAGAAAAATATGGTGACCAATATTCCTCCAATCCCACGGCAAATGACGCATTGTTTCTTGCACGGGCAACATTCCATGATAAAGATGGTTCATTAACCCGATTTAACGCCGCTCTTTTAGAATCCTATGACAAAGAAAGGGCAGAAAAAATTCAGGACTACTTAACGCACTCTTTTGATCGCGTCTCAAAACTAGAAAATAAGAAGGGGTATGGTGAGTATGAAGGCGACCAGAAAAGGGCTGATGAAAAAATGAAAGGAAAATTAAAAAAAAAGCTTATTTGCATCTTGTCCCAAATAATGGGCTTTAATAAAAAATCATATTTTTCAGGCACTGCCCCACAAATTTTTTTGCCTTCTTTGCCATCAGACTATGGAATAATTAGAAGACCATCAAAGACAATCAAGCTGTATGAAACTTTATGTGCACTCGATAAAAATTATGCAGTTGAATGGTTTAAAGCATGGTTTCGTGAGTGGACCTGCAAAACGGACCAACCAAACCACCGCAAGATATGTGAAATAGAAGATTTATTATTCAATGAAAGAACTCCGTGCCCTTTGTTAAAATATACAGAGAATAATGAAAAAACTATATATGACGTTTTGAAATCCCGACAGATGACGTGGTACTATGGTAAGCAGAAAAGAAGTGTGCATACGACAGCTCTAAAATATTTTCTAAGCCTCGCTCCACTTGCCATAATTAAACAACACGAACAACAATTACATACGATTTTGGACGATCTTGTCGAACTTGCAAATCACGAAATTTATGATTGTTGGCGACGATTACCCGGCGATAGTTACAAAAACCCACTTGTATTCCTTCAGCTCTTTAAGAGTGCGGATGTTTTTTTCTATGAAGATTTAAAATCAAAATTAGTGCGAAAAATATATCATGATGAAAATCAGATGATTGATCTTTCAAAAAATCCATTCAAAAGCTGTATTCAGCGTAGGCCACCACAGGGGTTCGACTTACTAATATCACAAGATCGGGTTCTATTATTTATAGATTTTTATGACATTGACTTGTTCTATTCTATTTTAAAAAACCTCAAAGAACAGCATGTTGATGATTCAGCAGTATTAGATCTAATCATACCTTGGCTCTATCGTCATACACCCCTGGGAGATATCCACACACTCTTGGAAAAAATTAAAAACGACAATGATCTAAAATCTTTATATGAAAACATCATGAAACAAGAAGAATTGCACCTAGAGAAAATACTAAACCCAACAAAGATACATGACACCGATTCGGCAGTAAATATAAATGAAGGATCATTCCCTCAATTTCTCTTACAATCTCTCCGACATCATCGCCAGATTCTATATCACGTAAAACAATTTTTCTGTCTCGCATTTTGTGCCATATTATCCAGTTTTATTGGATCTGTGTTACTCAATAAGGACAAGCCAATTCCGAGCAAACTCCTCGCGAATTAGGAACCTTTTTTGCGTTTTTATTTCTTTCTTCGAACAAAGCAACAATATCACATAGGTCTTCCCTTGTTTGAATTACGGGAAGCCCTAGAGAAATTAGAGTTTTACTCTCAAGAATAATAACACTTAAATTTTAATTTCCCGGAGTTTCTTGCTTAGCCGGCTTCCAGCGAAGCAACACCTCTTTTAACAACTTTTCTTTGGTACCACTTCCCGCATATTCCTCTTTTGATGCCATCTGTTTCACCACTTTTTCAAGACTTGCTTGCAACGTTGTTCTATCAATCGTTGCCGCATCAAAATGGTGGATGGTTTTGAAGAAGGTGTGCTGTTTTGCCTGTTGTTTCATTTCTTCTGCTATTGCCTCATGTAAAAATGTCTCAAGCGTATCAAAGAAATCAACAATGGTGTAATAGAGAAAATTTGAATCTAACACTGCATCTTTCGTCTCATGATGTATATGTTCTGAAAGACCCTGAGATACAGCACGCTTGACAAGCGTTTTTATTTGATCTCTTTTGTGGTACATAAACCACTCAAGAAGAAGAACAAGTTCGTGGGAAACCGAAAATTGGTTTTGGTCATTAAAAAATTTTTCAGATTCCATATTATTTTACCTCTTCATCCTTGCGCACATCATCTTGATCAGATTCTTGTAAATTCAGTAATGATTGCAATGAAAATGTCGGTCTTTGTTGCCCAGAATCCGTAACGTGAATATTGCGGATCTGCAAAAGACGTTGTAAACTTTTTCCGGCACCATCCTGCGATTTTTGAGTTTCTGAGTCAAGCTGTTCTTGGGTTTGTGAAAAAATTTTATTGATATCTTTTTGCATGCGACCTATTTGTTTTTTAAGGCGTAAAATCATATCAACACCAGCTAAGTTAATGCCAAGTTGATGGGTAAGGAAAATAACCTCCTCGAGCTGATTTACATCCTCTTCTGAAAAAAGGCGCGTGTTGCCCGATGATCGTTTTGGTTTTATCAAACCTTGCTTTTCATACAAACGGATCGTTTGCTGATGAACGGCAAACATTTTCGCAACAGCCGATATCGAAAAAAGCATCTCTTTTTTATTAATTCTCTTATTTTTCATATTTTTACTACATACGATTACATGAAAGTAACATACGCACTCATACTACCACAATCTACAAAAAGCGACACAAAAATTTTCGGCCCTAAAATAAAATGGTGAATTTTTAGGGCCAATTTCATTTTTTTACCATTAATCAAGTATTGTTCCGCATTCCACGGACCACATTCTTGGTAAAATCAGCCCAAAATTTCGCGCCCGCTTTTACAAAACCAATCACTGGACGCCCATTGTTGTTACCTGGTTCATCCTCAAACGCAACATTGATCAATCCATAGGTATGCGTTCGTCCTGATCGCCATTCAAAACAATCAGTCGCCGTCCACGGTAAATAGCCAATGAGTGGATATCCATCATTAACGGCACGAATTAAACTAATCATCACCTGTTTGTAGTACCACTCCCGCTGTGCTTCATCCTGGGTCGAAATGCCGTTTTCAGCGATCATAATCGGAATATCTTTGCCATACAATTTCTTCATCGGCTCAACAAATTCATCGTACGCATATTTCGTTGCACGATAAACAATCTGAGGACAGGCATAATAATTCTTACTTCCCGTTTTTTGCTTCTCAGAAATATCATCCATATACTCTTTATCTTTAACCATTGGCCGATCGGAATACGCACTCAACACAACAAAATCGACAGTTCCCGGGGCTCGCACATTCTTACGATGGACATTTGCATAATACTTGGACTTTGCAATAGGCAGATTAATATCAAGCCTTCCTGTTTTAAAATAAGAAAATAAACCTGGATTTTGAATCTTAATAATAGGCAGAGTAATATCAAATTTACCTGTTTTAAAAAATGAAAATACACCCGGATTTTGAATCTTATTACCCATCCAACATATCAATCGCGTTACCCATCGCGTTAAAAATCGCTCTAATTTTTGCATCAACGTCTGCTCAACCGAATCAACTTTCTGTTCAACCGGGTTAAGTGGATGATAGACGACAAAAAGACCAACTTGAGGTTCTGGGATAGTTGGATCGCTTAATCGTTCTTCTGCATATATTTTCTTAAGTTCATGATATACATCAACATGGGCATCCAAAATATTTGCCGTTACTTCCATCGCCTTTTGAAGGTTTTTTTCCTTTGGAATCTGATCTCCACTAAAATATGCGCGTAACCCATACGACTGGATACCATTGACTGGTAAAAAGAATTCTACATGTTGTTTGATCAGCGATCGCCCAACAGTTCCACAAAATCGAACAAAGTATGGATTGTTTTCAGATTTTACAAAATCGCCCTGATCCATAAACCATTGAGGGTTTGTATAATGATGAAAACAAACAATCGGCTCGATACCATAATCCTGCAGCATTTTCATCATACCGATATACCGATCAATCGCTTGTTGGTTAAAATTCCCCTCATCCGGCTCAACACGAGACCAACCAATTGAAATTCGCATCGAATTTACACCAAGCTCTTGTTTAATTTTTGGAATATCTTCTTCATAATTATCATACAAATCAACTGCATGTCCCGGTGTCGGTAATCCATGTTCTTGCGCATATCGTTCAATTGCATCAGCAGGACGTCCGTTTTTATCGAGTACATTGGCGTAGCCACCCCCATGTTGATAATCCGACGTCGAGACCCCAATATAAAATTGTTGACCGGATAATGCGGTCAAAAAATGTTCGGCCGCAACAATTGGTGATTCAACAAGATCTTTGTAGTTTTCTTCTTGATCAATCAACCATTCTTTCCAGTATGTATAATCGTTCACCAAAACTGGTCGAAACGAAACAGCTGATAACAATAGAAGTGCATTCATAATATAACGTAATTTCATACTTCATACCCCCAAAAAACGTATTTTTAATCCTTATTCATGAGTTTAAGCATTTTTGAACAAAAAAACAATTATATTTTCAAGTAGAAACTTTACTTATTAAACCGCACTAAAATAATATCACCATCTTGGACAATATAACTCGCTCCTTCAATCCGAACCTTCCCTGCCTGTTTAGCGGCAGCTGGTGTACCAAATGAACGAAGCATTTCGTATGGCAACACTTCCGCACAAATAAATCCCTTTTCAAGATCACTGTGTATTTCTCCGGCTGCCTTCTTGATGGTCATACCCGCTCTAATCGGCCATGAATGTATCTCCTGCGGTCCACAGGTAAAAAAAGTAATAAGATTAAGATTTTGATACGAACGTTTAATAATTGCATCAAGCGATGTTTGTGTGATATTAAGCTCCTTTTTGAGCGTATCACGTTCATCTTCCGGCAATTGCGATAATTCGTACTCGAGTCTGATACACGTTGGCACAACGAGCGATTCTCCAAATGTGCGAAAAACCGCTTGAACATGAGGATTCTTTCGATATTCCTCTTCCTGCATATCACTTTCGGTGACATTGGCGATCACAAGAAACTTTTTGGTGGTCAAAAGTGGAACAGTCAGCGCAAGATCTTCGCGAGGGATTGAGCGAAGTTTTTCAAATTCATTACGTTCAAGCATGATTTTTATCGCATTAAGAAGGTCAATTTCCTTGGAAAGTGCGATCTTTTCAAGTTGTACTTGTTCACGTTTTAATTGTAAAGCTGCCTTTTCAAGCCGCTTATCAATCGATTCAACATCCTTTAACGCCAACTCGATCATGATCACATCATAGTCTCCGACCGGGTCAACATCTCCCGTACGAATAATTGTTGGATCTTCAAAACAGCGAAGCACATGTATTATAAGATCAGTTTCTCTAATATTACCCAAAAACTGGTTTCCTAAGCCCTCACCCGACGCTGCGCCCTTCACAAGACCTGCAATATCAACAAATGTCACGGTCGCCGGTATTATCGTTTTTGATCCATAAATTGTTTGTAATCGTGGCGCTCGTTCATCAGGAACATACGTAATGGCAACATGCGGATCGACAGTACAAAATGGATAATTTTCCGCTGGAATACTGGAATGAGTAAGCGCATTAAACAATGTCGACTTTCCAACATTTGGCAAACCAACAAGACCCGCTTTAATAGACATACATAAAACCTTCTTAATAACATTCTTCTTATAGAATAACAAAAAGGTCAACTTTTACGAGACTTAAGCATATTCATTGGGCAATGTATGATTATTTTACGTTTTAATTCCAAAAAATGATATATCAAAATTTTCTTGTTTTAAATAATCACCTGTTTCTTGGATGATTTTTTGTATGTTGTCATATATGCCAGGCTCATATGATTTTTCAGATAATGCATGCTGAATCCTTGCTGTTGCGTCGAAAAGCTTATTATTAAATTCTTTTTTCTCATCATCAGCATAATGAGCAACAATTGAATTGATTTTTTTAGCTTTCAAAGGATATAGCGAAATAATATCAATCGGTTCTTCCTGCACAATCGATAACAATGTCACAGGTAATTTTTTAATAAGTTTCTTTGCTATTATAATATTTTTTTTGTACTTTCCTTCATAATTTTCAACATCTTTATAACCTGGCACAATTTTATTTTGCAATAAGGCAAAAAGTGCCGCTTGATTAATAATTCTTTTTGGTAATCCATATCCTTTTGATACATTTTTAAGACTATCAACAAGCAGGAAAAGCTTTGTGCGGTCAATAATCAGGTCAGTATTGACCTCTTTCGTGTCTCGGGTTTGCTTGTATTCAGCACGATAATCATCAAAATTATTATTTTTGAAACCAAAAATAGTTTTAATATCCTGACAATAAAAATTTTTAAAGCCTGGCAAAAGCAGTTTTAATTTGTCACGAGGGCTATCCACATCTTTTGTAAAACTTGAAAATAATTCTGCTAAAAAATATATAAATGCTGTTTCATCTTTTTCAAAAGGATTTTGAATCATCATGTTATTATCTGGATACCAACTTTTGTAATACATAATAAATCGTTTTTTTCGTACTTCAGAGAGATTTTCGGTGCCTTCAATCTGTATTTCTTCCTGATCATCTGGACGCCACCAAGCCACTTTGAAAACACAAAGCTTAAACCCTTTTAATTGATTAGCATTCATCCTAATATCTGCTTTCACCAACGAAAAAAAACTATTTTGATATTCCTCAAATGTATCATATCTATAGTTTTTAATATTTAATTTAAAATTAAGGTAAAATTCGAAACTACAATCTTCTATAAGATCAGAAAAAATGGATTTTAACTTAATTTTTACACAATGCATTTCATGGGCTTCATCGTTGCCAAAATAAGAACGTATCTCATCATCTTGAAACAATGACCATATGTTTGGATCGGATAATTGTTTATGTATCTGTTTTGTTTGATATTCACAAACTGCTTTAACTTCTTCTCGCGTCATAAGTGTGAGCAGGAACATGGAAAGATTTTTTGATATATCAACAGGAAGTTGAATAGCCTGATCACTATTTTTTTGTTCTCGGTATCGTATTAACATTTGATAACTATCAGAGACTATACGATATTTTTGTAAAAAATTATACTCGCTATTGTCCAAATTTATTTCAGATAGCATGGGCAAAATCCTGTTAATAAGATCCATTCCATCAATCCCTTCAACACGATTTAAAAAAAGTTCCAATAATCGAGGTTTATTTATTATATAATTTATATAATCTATTGAAATGTCCTTAACATTGCAATAATAACATCCAAGAACAAGCTCATATAATTTATCTATATCTTTATCATCATAATTTTGATTTTTATATCGAATAAAACCATTATTTAACACCAGAATCTGTATTGTCTCACCCAATGAATAGAAAAATTTTTCGCATTTCTTACCAGATTTTTTTTTAAACAGATACCATATATAATCAGAAATGATTTCAATATACACCGTTAGATTCCTATCTAATACTTTTCTGAAGTCAATTTCACAATTTCTACAGTCACAATAAACATTTAATAATCTGACAAATAGCTTAGAAAACGATTGACATAACATGTTTTCAGAAAGCCTTTTTAAATCAGTAATCTCTAATTTTATTTGTCTGAGACTCATTGCAGAAAAAAGATTGTGCATTAGTGGGCTGTAAGAGTTATTTTTTTTCCAATCAGGAGAAGTTCCTATTATAAGTAATTCTACAAGACTTTGTTTGGATAAAGGTTGTTTAGAATCTAAAATATTATGTTTAAAACTTTCTACAATTAATTTAAAGAACTCCCTTTTACTTAGCTCAGAAAACTCTTGTGTATTTAATGCTTGAGCGAACCTTGTTACAAGCTCTTTAGAAAGATACAATGTATTTTCATGTGCATAACTGCCACTATCTTCAATTAATCTTATAGCATAGGTCATTAATGCAGTTTTTATGTCTATAATTTTTGAATTAATTAAAATTTCATTACCGAGAACACATTTCTCTAAATCAGATAAAATTATTTCCAAACGTCGTTTTTCATCGGTCTCTGAAAATAGTTTAAAATTATCATCAATATTATTTTGTAAAACGAACTGTTTTAAAATAAGAAAATCTTTGAGGTATATACTTTGTATAATCTCTTTATAAAAAATAAACGAGTCATCATCCATAAAATATTGTGGGTCAAGTAAAAAACATATTGTTTTCAACGTATTTTTATTGCCATTTTTTTCTTGAATAAATGTATACACATGTTCAACATCATAATAACCCTTGATGCATTTTAATAATTTTCTCTTGTCCCCGCCAAGTTCAGCATATCTTGCCATGATATACGGTACGATTTTCTTATACGATATAATTTCTTCGTCAGTATTGTAGTTATAGCCTGTAATGATTGAATCGAACCAATTTATAAAATTTTCATGTTTTATCAAAAACATTATTTTATAATCAGAAATTTGCTTTTCATGCTCGCCATTTTTATCATTTTTATCAGGATTTTTCAGTTGATTAAGTGAATGACATAATGCCAATAAATCATTTCCCTCTTTGCCAGATAATAATGGATCAAAAGAAAAATCTTTGCATTGTGATACAAGAAACGCAATTTCCGGCAGATTATCTTCAATCATTTTTTTGCAAAAATCTTTCATGAAACTCACTGCTTCATGATTCAAAGAAGTAAAATTGAGCATTTTAGCGATAATATTATTTTCTTGATTTAGCAACACTCCATCGAGCACCGTACAACAATTTTTTAAAAATGCTGTTATTTCTTCATCAGATAGCTTCTCTTCGTCTGATAGCTTCAAAAATAAAGGCAATGGAATAGTATGCGCAATCTTATTGAGATATTCCTTCTGGTATGATTCGATTTTTTTAAGTAACTCTTCATTAACCGACATGCCATCTTGAACTTCCAGACTTTTCTCATTGCCGATTGTTTTTTCTGTAAAAAATAAACCTATCAACTTATGTGGATAATTTGCTTCTACATAATCAAAAAGCCATTCTACCTCGTCCGGGTCTTTGATTGCTGTAATTGATTCATTGTTAGTTTTACGATCAAGCAAGTAATGCTTTATGTATTTCTCAAAATAATATTCTAAAAATTTATAATCCTTTTGTTTTTCCGCAGAAACATATAACGTTGGAAACGAAAGAACAAAATCCTTTTTGCACCACTGAATATCACAAAGTGATTGGTTAGAACGGCTAATAAGATGTTTATCTGTTAAAATATCCAATAAAATCTTCAAATCAACACCATCTACCTTTAGTATTTGCTTTTCAACATAGTTTAAAAGCAAATTTAATTGTTCAGGACAATGAATTAACGGTTGAAGCAATATTTTAAAATCGCACCGTTTAAAATCAAAAACTATATGGTCTAAAAAGAATCGAAAAAAACGTTCGTCACATTCAATCTCATCCTGATCAACGTGTTCTATTTGATTTTCGCGTAACTCATGACAAATCATTTGTAAGATTTGTTGTTTTGTATTATCCGACATACAATCGACATAATAAGTACAACAAAGAACGTTCGTGTCGTAATTGCTCATGTATCTTATGGCGGGAATAAGAATGTTTTCACTTAAATCTTCAAATAAGTTTTCAAACATATCAAACGTAAAATTCTCAATCGTTCTTCTTGTATATTTACCAAGACCAAAACCAAGTTCTGTTTGTATAAGATAGAATTTAACAGATAATATACGGAATAGATCAAGTGAGTTTATAAGATCTCTATCACTAAAAAATAGTTTAAATGCATGTTCAAGGACGGCATATTTAGGCTTTGAAGAAAAAAAAGTTATATTATTTGATTTTATAATTTTGTCCAATATGCCTCCGGGATAACCTTTGGTTGCAGAATTTTGTAATATTATTTTGAAAACAATGTTGAGTGCCCCTTCAGCATCTTTAGTTTTTTCAAATGAAAGATTGCAAAGAGAATCTAAAAAAACACCTTCATATAATTCACATGAGAACCTGTTCAGTAAATTAATTATCATCTCTTTAGTTATATATAAACCCCAACTGTTTTGGTTTTTTTCATCATTAATTGTTGCGTATTCACTCTCATCACAATAGTAAACGAGAGGGATAGGTTTTTTGTAATAAAAAAGAATCTCATTTGCCGCATATAACGGTGTCATACAAAAATCTTCTAATTTTTTCTGTCTTTTTTTTAACTTCCCGAGAACTACAATATTTTGTTCATCAAGAACATGGTCTTCTATTATTTGGTTGTCGCTAAACCCATTAGGTTTTTCTACTGTCTTTACTGGATCTTTGGTATCAATATGAATGTCTTTGGCTGTATTATCAGTTTCGTTGTTCTTATCAGGCGTGTATTTGTTTTCAAGCACAGGAAAATTGATTTGATCAGACAAACGAAAATCCTCTCCAAGGATTTTCTCTAAATCAGTTTTAGGTATCCGAGTCATTTGCTCAGATTGTTCCTCATTTCCATTCAAAGCATATTTTCTGGATAATATCACGTACAATAATAGCGATCCAACAGAAAATCCAACCGCTCCTGCAATTTTTTTCTTAAGCGAAACCTGATTGAAAAAATCAATAATCGAATATTTTTTCCCATGCTCACTGCTACTTGCAAAAAACGTGAGATTAAAAAATAATAATGATAATAGAAATAGTTTAAACAAAAATGACCTCACCATAAGGATTTTACAACATCAGTACGTATAATTGTTATTGTAATAAAAATCACAAAAAAGGTTAAATTATCAAAAATATTGATCTTTGATGCGCTGCAATACAATTCTGTACATCACACAGGAAACATTATAGTGCTTAAAAAGGAAAATAATATGCATATTATGATCATTAAAATCGCAACACTCGTTTCGGCCATTATCGCCTTTAACGTATCTCTTGCACTCTTTGGGTATGGCATATTACTTCTTCCGATGTGGATTTTATACCTCACATTATTCTCGAGTATTATTGTCCTTGCCTCATTTGTCATGGATATCGTTATGCCGCACAAATAATTCATTATAATCTAGAAAATATAAGGCTTTTATTCACTTGAAAATAACGTTTGGTATGCGTTATGCTTGCCACACTAAAGGATCTTTATCTGATCATTGAAGGCAAATTACTGTTAAAAAAGGAGGAGTTGTCCTATGTATAAAAGAATGATCATCAAGATATCGGCGCTTGTCACAGCGCTTGTTGCTCTTAATGTAGCTCTCGGCCTATTTGGATACGGCATGGCATTGCCAAATTGGGCAATGTACGTTGCCCTCGCTGCAAGTATTATAGTACTTCTTGCATTTGCCGTCGGCATTGTCATGCATGGAACTTATGGATGCTATATGTGCTGCCGTCACGATGGTGATCGTGATCACAAAGGTTGCGACTGCGGAAAGCCCAATTGCAATTGCAATTGCAGATAAAATGAAGGGTCGGTAAAACGGCCCTTTTTACACTAAAAAAGTTCCTTATATCTTGTTAAACCCATATTATATTTATTTATAATTGAAAATTTCACCTGTCGATTGATATACTGACCTCATGGAAATCATTCAATTAAAAAGATATGGACCACTATGGCAAGAAAATATGGAAAAAAGGCGGGCGAAGAAGTACGCAAAGAAATGAAGAAATTCAAGCAAGGAACTGCACGCAGCGGCCGCGCCTTAAAAAAGGTAACCAGTCGCGAACAAGCAGTTGCAATTGGATTATCAAAAGCACGAAAAAAAGGTATCAAGGTACCGAAAAAAACGACGGCCTCAAAAATAACATCAAGTAAGACGGCAGCGGCAAAGAAAACACAAGCCAAAACGCCCGCGCGCAAAAGAAAAGTATAATGTCAGGAAAACATTTTCAACGAATACTCTTACCAATTATTTTTGGTGGAAATAACAAACAAGACAAAGCACGCAACGCCAAAAATTTTCAATGCATTATAAAGATTTTTATCTTCCTGCACCAGCTTATTATACTGGCTAGTTTGTTCGAGGGAAAATTTGTTCGGGTATTTTTCAATTAGGACAGATAAATGTGAAATACGTCTATCTTGAAGTAATTCTTCTATAATCGTTTTTCCTTTGAAGTTCTTTTGTGAAATATCAATACCCAAATTCATCAGAAAACGGAGTTGGCTTATTGTCCTGTATTCATGAACAAGATCACCCAAATATTTCTTATCTACTTGCAAACTTGGATCAATATCGTATATTTTTTGGGCAACAGCAAATTTCTCACAACGCAACGAATGCCTGAACACTGGGTAATAAAAATAGCGTTTTTCCTCCAGTCGGGCACCGGCATCAAGAAACGCCATAAAACAATCCACTTCTCTGGAAAATGCTAAATAATCGATCCCCGCGCCCTTGGGAATAAATAAGGCGACAAACGGAGGATATCTCGTTACAACCGGCATAACGTAATGATTACAAAAATGTTGCTTACAAAACCGATCTAATGCTGTATTTCCATCTTTATCCTCTGCGCGTAGATCGATGCCAAGTGCAATTAATTTTTGAAGATATTTTTTATCTTCGCAGGTAATATAAAATAGCACTGTTCGCCCGTTCCCGTCCCTTGCATTAATATCAGCACCTTGCTCAAGCAGAGAAAAAATATAATCCCACATTTGATTGCGATTATTCTTTCCAAAATATTCAATACGTTCAAAAGATAGCTGAACATAATCACTCCCAGGCATACGCCAACTGCAAAGGGACTCCGTGGGCCGCTGCGCCTCACTTTTATCTTGCTGATTCGTGACACCAACAGACGAAAATAATCGCTTTTTCAAAAATAACGTCACTACATCTGCTACATGATCTTTAAACCTTGCCTTCACTATATAATCCAAGGCATCTAACCGGAAAACAAAAAGCATACAAAAGATTATTAAAAAAAACCGTTTCATAAAACCCCACAAGAAATCCATAGAAACAGGTTAACAAAAAACAAGGATTAGGGCAATTTTAACAATATCTGCATTTTTAATCAAAAATTTCTTTAAAAATCTTCTCACTGTTGGTATACTTTTTCTATCAAATAGCAAGGTATACTCATGGGTCCCAGTTGGTTATCCGTCCTTCCTCCTTTAACAATTTTCCTCATCGCATGTATTACGAGGAACGTTGTTTTCTCATTTTTTATTGGTATCCTATTTGCTTCATGTATTTCAAACCAGTGGAATATATCAAATAGTTTTGGTTCAATTCAAAACAAAGTAATCGACTACATTACGGATACTGATACCATTTTTCTTCATCTGTTTCTATTGGGCATTGGTATTTTGATTAGTTTTTTCTCGCTTACACGGGCACGATATCAAGAAAAACACACGAAAACAAAGAATCGACTCAGTGCACAACACATTGAATATATGGCATTTTTTCTTGCTCCACTTTTTTGTATTGATGACTATTTAGGGATTTTGACGCTCGGATTTATCATGAAAGAAATGGTACAAAATTATGCAATCAGCAAGGAACGATTAGCATTTATGCTTCAGTCTCTTGGCGCTCCTCTTGTCATCCTCATACCAATTTCAAGCTGGGCAGCAGCAATAACATCACAACTAGAACAAGCGGGTGTTCAAAGCACAATAACAAACACAACAACCGTAGCTTGTGACCCATTTTTTCTTTACATACAATCGATACCATACACCTTTTATTCATTTTTTTTGTTATTTTCAATTTTGTTTCTTATTTGGTCACAAATCGCACTTGAGCGGCAAACCGACCAACATTTTTTTGAAAACAAAAATACCCATGGAGCACACATATCTTTTGAACAATTACGCGACATTTTTTTCTCTGTCGCATTTTTAGTTTCAAGTGTCATCATCGGGCTTCTTGTATCTGGTGGATTTCCCCAAAAAAGTGTTTTAGAGGCATTTCGCTCAAACACCTCCTCTTTCATGATTTTGTTTGCAAGTACCTGGTGCATCCTCATCTTCAACATACTCAATAGTTTTTTCAATCGCCGATTTTTTTTATATGAAGTAGCAACCATTTTTCGGCATGGATTTATCCTTATGCGTCAATCGATACTCATCATTTTTTTCTCAGCAATCTTTGGACAATTTGTGCGATCTGATTTGCAAACGGGAACATTTCTTGCCCCATTCATTTTTGGACACACCGCAACACATTTTTTGCCACTCATGACATTTCTGAGCTCATTACTTGTAACCCTCTTTATTGGAAATGGCTGGGCAACATTTGCATTGTTCATTCCATTGATCATCCCCGTTTCGCAATCTCTTGGAACCGTGACACAAATGGCATTACTTCCCCAGCTCCTGGGCGCACTCTTTTCAGGTG
>Ga0209382_10001525_pt1 | contig 36198 bp, 35 predicted proteins | sample SoiMetdeltSBSDD5_FD_187599 | JGI IMG/M metagenome (GOLD analysis project Ga0209382, IMG submission 187599) | Bulk soil microbial communities from a Populus tree surrounding site in Tennessee, USA - Soil MetaG P. deltoides SBSDD5 (SPAdes) (version 2) | ecosystem: Environmental > Terrestrial >... | reverse complement strand
TCGTAAAAGAATTGGACAGCCAGGGATTCTACAAACAGCTTTGGAAATAGACGATAAACAGGTCTTTGCTGTGACCCTAGGGAGGAATTTATGACGGGCAAAGAGCGCGCAATCATTCTTGTTGGAGTCCTAACGATCGTTCTCACTAGTAACATCAGCCGGCCAAGAGCTGCCGAGACGCGCATTTCGATTGGCGTTACCGAAACGATGGAGACGTTCAATCCCTATGGCGACAGCGTGTCTCTCATGTACAGTGTATGGTGCCAAGTCTTGGGCTGTCTCGGTACCTATGATTTCGATAAGGGACAGCACGTCGGGTTGTTGGTGGAGCGCTGGGAGATTAAGGATCCAAAAAACTGGATTTTCCACTTGCGCAAGAACAACAGATTTCATGATGGCTCGCCCGTTACGGCTGAAGATGTTGTGCACTCGATCCAACGCACCCGGAACGATCCCTTGAGCAAACAAAGACAAAATATTGCCGCCGTCGCCAGTGAAGCCGTGGTCGATAAATACACCGTCAGGATCACGACCAAGGAACCCACCGCGCCGCTGCTCGACTATCTCTTCGACCGCGTTATCATTACCAGCAAAGCGGTTTACGACAAATATGGACCCGACGTGGCGGACCGTCAGTATCCGATTGGCGCCGGCCCCTATAAGTTTAGAGAACTAATCCCCGGCCAGCGGCTGGTCATCGGCAAGGACCCGAGTCATCCCATGATGAAGCAGTATCCGCTGGCGCCGGACGAGATCGTGTTCCGCATCATGCGCGAGCCTGAGCAAAGAATTACCGCTCTGTTGAATAATGAAATTCAGATTGCGCAGTTCGTACCGCCGCATCTGCGGGAACGCGTAGAAAAGAGTCCCAATCACAAGATCGTCAAGTTTCACACGGCGGAGATCATGTTTTTGGCGATGATGCCGAAGTTTAAGCCCTGGGACAACAAGCTGCTCCGCCAAGCCGTGGCCTATGCCATTGATCGTGACACCATCATGAAAACTATCCTTCGAGGAGAAGCGTCACGACTCGACGGGCCGATCGGGGAAGGACAATACGGCTATGATCCCAACTTACAACCAAAATACACGTATAATCCGGAGAAGGCCAAGGAGTTGGTCAAACAAGCGGGCTTTCCAAACGGGGTCGACGTCGAGCTTTCTACGCCGGTGGGTCGGTATACGTTGGATAAACAACTGACAGAGGCAATGGTGCCGATGCTCACTGCGGTCGGCATCAGGACGAAGCTTCTAACACCGGAATGGGCGACGCTGTGGGCCAACGTCCAAGTGGGGAAGGTTCCGTTCTACTATATGGGGCGCGGCGGAGTCGTGGACCCGAGCGCGGCGCTCTCTCAATATTTCGAAACCGGTGCATCGCCGCGCATCGGCTACTCCAATCCCAAGGTAGACGAGCTCCTGGCGGCGGAGCGTCAGGCTTTCAATCCTGAGAAGCGCAAAAAATTGCTCAGCCAGGCCATGAGTCTGATCACCGAGGAAGCGCCTGCTCATTTTCTCTGGCGCCATCAACTGCTCTTCGGCATGGCCAAGAATATCGACTACCGGCCGCTGCCCAGCGAGCGAATCTATGCCTGGAATATGAAAGTGAACAAGTAAAGCCGGCGTGTCGCCTTCGGACCGGAAAGTCTCTATAATCTTTCACATTGAAAGAATCTCCATAAGTACGGCCTCAATTCGGGAAAGGAGTAATTGTTCATGGCGAGAGTCGGTTATGCGTTAGGCTACGGTAAATTCACCAACGTTAGAGAGATGGCCGATGTTATGCGGCAGGCGGAGGAGCGGGGCTTTGAGATGGCGTTTTTCTCGGAGACCATCGAGCTAATGCGCGATTCGGTTAGTTCGCTCGCCGCGATTGGATTGGCGACGAAAAAACTCAAGCTGGGCTCCACACAAATCGTTCGCTTGCGGGGCCCGGTGGTCATGGCGCAATCGCTGGCGACTTTAGATGAGCTGACGGATGGACGGATGACGCTTGCTCCCGGCGCATGCACGAAGAGTCATGCGCGAGTTCATGCGCTACCGATAGAAGTGGGGGCAACGCCACCGGAGGTGCTGAAAGAGTATATCGAGTCGATGCGGTTGCTGCTTACCGGAGACAAAGTCTCCTATCACGGGAAGTACGTCAATTTTGACAACGTCGGGCTGGGCTGGAAGCCGATCCGGCCAAACATTCCGTTCTACGTTCCGGCAACGGCTTCCGTTGGGTTGCGGCTGGCGGGGGAGATTGGCGATGGCGTGGTTCTCAATGCAGTGTGCTCGCCGGAGTATACCGTCAATGCTCTGAAGATTATCAGAGCGTCTGCGGAAAAGGCGGGGCGAGATTTCACTAAATTCGAAGTGGCACAGATTATTAATTGCTCCGTCGAAGACGATCACAAAAAAGCCCTCGACGCCATGCGCTGGGAAGTCGCCACGAAACTGGACCCGGTGCAGATTTCATTTATTGCCGGGCCGAAGATGCGCGTCGGCGAGCCCTACATTAGAAAAGAAGATATCCCGCTTTTTGAGAAGGCGCATGCTCAGGGTGGCATGGAAGGGCTGATTAAAGCAATTCCGGATTCCTATGTCGAAGGGATGACCGCCAGCGGCACGCCGGACGAAGTAAAAAAGCGGGTGCAGCAGTACCGTGACGCGGGCGTGAAAATCCCGCTTCTGCGGCCCGCGGCCGCGCATCAAACCCAGCGTCTCCTGGATCTATTTGCCCAATAACAGTTCAAGGCTCAACGTTCAAAGTTCCGCGTCCCCTCACTCCACCCGAGCCGCAAAATTCGGAATATGAACCTTGAACTTTGAACTCGGAACATTGAACTGACTTTTTATGTATCGCGTCGGCATCGATATCGGCGGGACCTTCACCGACTTGCTCTTGGTCGGGGAAGACGGCGCCGCTGTCATCGGCAAAACCCTGACGACAGCGGGGGATCCGAGTCTCGCCGTGGAGAACGCCCTGCGGCCTTTACTCGAGAACGGTACCATGAGAGCCGGAGAGCGCGGAACCTTGCTCCACGGTACGACCCTGGTGACGAATGCGCTGATCGAACGCAAGGGCGCGCCGACGGCTTTACTGACCACTACCGGGTTTCGCGACGCCGTGGAGATCGGCCGCGAGCATCGTTACGAGCTATACGATTTGAATCTCGAGCTGCCGAAGCCGCTGGTGCCACGCCACCTGCGCTTTGATGTTCCCGAGCGTATCGCCGCTGACGGCAGTGTGCTGCGGTCGCTGGACGAAGCCTTCGTGCGCCGATTGGTCGCGGAGTTGCGCGATAAGGGAATCAAAGCCATCGCGGTCTCTTATCTCAACAGTTTTCGCAATTCAAAGCACGAGCGGCGTACGGCTGAGATCATCGCAGAGATTGCCCCGACGATCCGCGTGTCGCTCAGTTCAGAAGTGGTCGCTGAGATCCGCGAGTTTCAGCGCACCAGCACAACCTTGGCGAATGTCTACGTTCAGGAGCGGGTGGCTGATTACTTGGCTCAGTTGCAGAAGCGATTGGACACCCTCGGATTCGTGGGGAGCTTTTTCGTCATGTTGTCCAGCGGCGGCATAGCGACGCGCGAGACCGCTTCGCGATTTCCGGTTCGCCTTCTAGAATCCGGCCCCGCTGCCGGCGCTCTCGCCGCCGCCCAAGCCGGCATTCTCTCGGGTCATCGTGATTTGCTCTCGTTTGACATGGGGGGCACCACGGCCAAGCTCTGCGTCATCGAGAACGGGCAACCCTCGAAGACCCATGAGTTCGAAGTCGATCGCGTCTATCGTTTCAGGAAGGGTAGCGGCTTGCCGGTTCGAATCCCCGTCATCGATATGATCGAGATCGGCGCCGGCGGGGGAAGTATCGCCAGGGTGGACTCTCTTGGGCTGCTCAAAGTCGGGCCGGATAGTTCAGGCGCCGATCCTGGGCCGGTCTGTTATTCACAAGGCGGTACGGAGCCCACAGTCACGGATGCCGATCTTGTCCTTGGCTATCTCGATCCGAATTATTTCCTGGGCGGCAAGATGCATCTGGACACGAAGAGGGCACGCCAAGCACTCTCGCGTCTAGCGGAGCCGCTGAGAATGACAATCGAACAAGCCGCCTGGGGCGTGCATCAAATCGTCAACGAAAACATGGCCAACGCGGCGCGCGCCCATCTGAACGAGCAGGGCAAAGATCCGCGCCGCATGCCGATGTACGCCTTTGGCGGCGCTGGCCCGGTGCACGGCTATCGGGTGGCGGAGATTTTACGTCTGCCGAAGCTGATCTCGCCGTTTGGCGCCGGTGTCGGATCGACCTTTGGATTGCTGGCGGCGCCGTTGGCTTTCGACTTTGTGCGCAGTGCTTATAGTCGATTGGATCAGCAGGATTGGCGTCTTGCCAATCAGCTTCTAGACGTGATGGCGGAGGAGGGGCGCACCGTACTGGAGGGCTCGGGCCTGTCGGCAAAAGAAATCCGCTATCAGCGAACCGCCGATATGCGCTATGTTGGCCAAGGCCACGAGGTCTCTGTGCGACTTCCAAATGGAGTCTTGGATGAACAGCATGTGCCGCAGATCACTGCGGAGTTCGAAGACACTTATCGTGGCCTCTACGGACGGAAAGGACCCGATGTGGCATTGGAGATCATCAACTGGCGCGTGGTGGCGAGCGGACCGCGACCCCAAATGAATTTGCAACTGCCGCGGCGTACTTCCGACCGCGGCGATGCCCGCAAAGAAACTCGGCGTGCTTATTTTCCCGAGTTCAGCGGGTTCGTCGAGACTGCCGTGTACGATCGCTACGCTTTTCAACCAGGGGTGGAGTTCACTGGGCCGGCAATTGTCGAGGAGCGTGAATCGACCTTGATCGTGGGTCCGCGTGGTCGCGCTCGAGTAGACGAAAATCTTAATGTTATAGTGGAGTTTAGCGATGGAAAGTAAAGCGATTGATCCGGTGACACTGGAGGTGGTTTGGAATCGCCTCCTATCCGTGGCCAACGAGCAGCAAGATGCGCTGATTCGGACCGCGTTCAGCACCATTGTGCGTGAGAGCCAGGATCTCGCCTGCGGCATTTTCGATACGAGAGGGCGGATGATCGCGCAGTCCATTAGCGGTACCCCCGGGCACATCAACGCTATGGCGACGTCGATGAAGCATTTCTTGGCCGCCTTTCCGCCGGATAAGCTGCGGCCCGGCGATGTTCTCATTACCAATGATCCGTGGATGACCGCTGGACAGATCAATGACATCACGATCACGACGCCGTTCTTCAAAAACGGTCGGCTCGTGGCTCTGTTCGCCAATACCTGTCACAGCGCGGATATCGGTGGGCGGATTTTGTCGGCGGAAGCGCGGGAAGTTTTCGAGGAAGGGCTGCGCTTGCCGATCATGAAGTTGTTTGATCGCGGCGAACCGAATCAAGTGCTGATGCAGATCGTGCGCGTCAATGTGCGCCAGCCGGACGAAGTCATCGGTGATTTCTACGCGCAGACGGCGAGCAACGATGCCGGCGGTCGGGCGCTGCTGGAAATGATGGAAGAGTTCGGGCTCGACAGTATCGATCCGGTGGCTGAAGAAATCATCAGTCGGTCCGAGGCCGCCGTTCGCGGCGAGATCGCAAAATTGCCCAGCGGGGAGTGGAGCAATGAGACCTGGAGCGACGGATTCGAAGAACCGATCTTAATTCGCTGCACGGTGCGCGTGGCGGGAGATGAGATTTTTATTGACTTCAGCGGCTCCTCGCCGCAGAGCACGCGGGGAATCAACGTCGTTCTCAACTACACGCATGCTTACGCGAGCTTCGCTATTAAAGCTGCGATCTGTCCCGATGTGCCGCACAACGAGGGAAGCTTTAGGCCGGTGCATGTGAGCGCGCCTCCGGGGAGTATTCTCAACGCGCTGGAGCCGGCGCCGGTGGCAAGCCGCCAGGTAATCGGCCACTTCATTCCCAGTGCGATCTTCGCCGCGTTGTCCGGGGCGTTGCCGGGCCGCTTGATGGCGCCGGGAGCGGATCCTATCTGGCTGAGCGTGTGGCGCGGACAAAACCCATCGTTCACTCTAACCTTGTTTCAAGTCGGTGGCACAGGCGCGCGGCCATCCAAAGACGGTCTTAGTGCAGTGGGATTTCCGAGTGGCGTAGCGGGAGTCCCCGCCGAGATCGTTGAAAGCTTATCGCCTGTGGTTGTAAAGAGACGTGAGTTGCGTCCGGATTCGGGCGGGGCCGGCAAGTGGCGGGGGGGCTTGGGTCAGCTCACTGAGTTTGTGCGCCGCGGAGAGGGGAGATGGAGCGTGAGCTCCATCGCAGATCGGACTAAATATCCGGCGCCCGGACTGCTGGGCGGACAGGCAGGCGCTGCGGGCGAGGTTGCGTTAGGTGACGGAACCCGATTGCACGCCAAGTCCCTGGTGGATCTCGGAGCCGGAGATACTGTTCACGTCAACCTGCCGGGTGGCGGTGGCTATGGCGATCCGCTCCAGCGCGACGTTCAACGAGTACTTGGGGACGTGATCGAGGGCTATATTACCCCTGAAGAGGCGGAGAAAAATTATGGCGTAGCAGTTCGTTACATTGGTAAACCGGAAGAGTTGGTTAAGCTTCCTAATTGTTGGATGATCGACGAGCGAAAAACGGCCGAGTTACGGGCGATCACTAAAGCCGGTTTGCGCTCCTGAGTAAACAATGGAACTTAAAGGGAGAGTTGCTCTCGTCACGGGGGGCGCAGGCGGAATCGGAGGGGCGGTAGTACGGAGTTTGGCCAAGGCCGGGATCAGTGGTGTTGCCATCAATTATCTTAAATCATCAGAAGCAGCCCAAGAGCTTGCCACCGAGCTGGAGCGCGCCGGAGTGAAAGCACTCGCGGTTCAAGCCGACGTCCAAAGTGATACGCAGGTGCGTGGCATGATCGAGCACATCCACGGGCAATTCGGTCGCCTGGACATACTGGTCAACAATGCCGGCGTAACGCATTGGGTTAATCTCGCCGATCTTGACGGGCTGACTGATAAAATATGGGACGAGATCCTCGACGTGAATGTCAAAGGGGCCTTTCGCTGCACGCGCGCTGCGGCGCCGATGCTCGCGGAGCATCAAGGGATGGTCGTGAATGTCTCATCGATTTCGGGCGTCTTGGCGCCATCAACCATATCCTCTCTTCCCTACGGTACGGCGAAGGCCGCGCTCATATATTTGACCAAGGGGCTCGCCGCTGCACTGGCACCGCGGGTTCGCGTGAATTGCGTCGCGCCGGCGTTTACGGATACACCGTGGATGAGCGAGCATTTCGGCGCGGAATATCCCCAAGCCATTGCTAAAGCCGCTTCCGGCTTTCCGCTGCAGCGCATCGCCACCGCCGACGAAATCGCCGGGGCTATTCTCGGCTTGATAACCGGCGGTGATTTCGTCACCGGTCAAACGCTGATCGTCGATGGCGGGCTGAGCTTGAGCTGAACCGATGAAACTGCCTGAAAAAGCCGTCAGCGGAATTTACAAGAGCAATGCGGACGTGATCGTCCGTATGCAGCGTCACCGATTAGTGGCGGTGGTGCGCGCGAAGAACGCGGACGAAGCGTACACCACAGCTTGCGCCGCGTCGGACGCCGGGATTTGGTTCGTCGAGATCACCTTCACGGTTCCCGACGCTCTCGGTGTCATCGAAAGGCTGGCGCTGCGAAGCGATCTCTACGTGGGCGCCGGTACGGTGCTTTCAAAAAAGGATGGAAAGCAAGCCATCGAAGCCGGTGCACGATTTGTCGTGGCGCCCTCTCTGGAATTGGATTTGATTCCGCTTTGTCATAAAGCCGGGGTTGCTTGTTTTCCAGGGGCGGCGACACCGACGGAGATTCTAGCCGCCCGTCGCATGGGCGCCGATCTTGTGAAAATTTTTCCCGCGGACTTGGTGGGCGGGCCGCACTTCATTAGGCAGATGCAAGGGCCATTTCCCGACGTTCGTTTTATGGTCTCGGGCGGGGTGAGCTTGGCGAATGTTCAAGAATACGTTCAACTAGGCGTTATAGGCCTTTGTCTTGGCAGTGCTTACTTGGGGAATCTGTTGGCGGAGAAAGGCAATAGCGGGTTTGTGACAGAGATCAAGCAGTTCATAAAACGAGTGGAGGAAGCTCAAGCGTAGGAATACCCGCCGAGTGTAAAGACATGGGACGCATTCACCTCACGTTGGCGTGCGAAGACTACGACCGCACGCGGCCGCTCAAGGATGGCATCATCAAGCCCGAGGGCATCGCGCTCAACTATCTCGTGCTGTCAGTGGAAGAGATTTTCTGGCGCATGATGAAATACGAAGAGTTCGACGCCTCGGAGCTTTCTATGGGCGCTTTTTTGACCGCGGCGGCGCGGGGCCATCGGCCGTTCATGGCGATCCCGGTGTTTCCCTCGCGAACGTTTCGTCACCGTTGCATCTTTGTGAATGCGGCTTCCGGTATCGAGCGCCCGGAGGATTTACGGGGCAAGCGCATGGGGGTGCCGGAGTATAGTATGACTGCCGCGGTTTGGCTGCGCGGACTGTTTCAACACGAATACGGTGTGCCGCCGGAAGAGATTTATTGGGTTCAAGCGGGTGAAGAACATCCGGGCCGGAAAGATCGCGTGGACTTTGAGATGCCGGCGGGCGTCAGAATGGAGAGCAGGCCAGACACGACGCTAAACGCCATGATCGAAAGCGGCGAGATCGATGCGATGATGTCGCCGCGCATGCCGACCTGCTTTATCGAAGGCTCGCCGCGCGTGCGCCGACTGTTTCCCAATTACAAGCAGGCCGAGATGGAGTATTTCAGGAAAACCGGTCTCTTCCCGATCATGCACGTGATGGTTATTCGCGGGGCTATCTACGACGCCCATCCATGGGTGGCGCAGAATCTATACAAGGCCTTCTGCGAGGCTAAAGATCTGTGCATGAGAGAGCTTTACGATACCAATGTGTTGCGCGTCAGTCTTCCCTGGACCGCCGCGGAATATGAGGAGACACGCGCCTTGATGACCGCGGATTACTGGCCCTACGGGATCGCCCCGAACCGCGCCAATCTGGAAACGCTGCACTCTTACCTGTATGAGCAGGGGCTCATCAAACAAAAACTCCATCTCGACGAGCTGTTCGCCCGCGAAACGGTGGAAGCCTTCAAAATCTGAGGGGCACGAAATCAATCGGCGCGATAACCGCCGCCGATGGGAGTTAGGACCACGATTTGTGTAGGTGGAGGCAAAGCCGCTTTGCTGATAACGAGGGTGTTGTTAGGCAAACGGCGATTAGGAAATCCTTTCAGAAACATAGCTATCAGTGACATATCCTCTCTGTAGTGCATGGGGATGGCGATCTTTGGTTTCAGTTGTCCCAAGACTTCGCGAGCGGTGTCGGGAGGCATTGTAAACGTGCCGCCGATAGGAATCATCGCGATGTCAACTTTACCGAAAGCTTTGATCTGCTCGGGCGTCAGCGGATGGCTCAAGTCGCCGAGGTGCGCGATACAAACGACACCGAGATCGAAAACGAAGGCGGCACCCTTAAGCGCGGCGCCAAACGCCTGCTGATAAACCGGGATGTTGTAAATAAGAACGTCTCGAACGGTTGTGCTGATCTTATTCCATTCGGCGCCGTAGCTGCTAAGCCCGCGCAGAATGACCGGGTTGCCTTTTGCGAGCTCCACGTAATTGTGATTGGGATGCTCTCGGCCGACGGTAACGACGTGGGGTGTGACCACCGGCGTCGGGTACATGCCGGGAGCAATAGGATCGGTGATGATCTTGGTTCCTCTGTTGGATGTAATCTGAAAAAAATTGTGGCCAAAGTATTCGATGGTCGCATCGGGCGCCGCGGCATAGGCCAGGCTGCCGAAATTTCTTGCGACATCAGGGTCGCGGCAAGAGGCATCGGTGGAAGACGCGCTCACTGACCAACAGAGAAATAAAGATATAGCGATGGCGTGCAAACGACTCATCACTGCACTAAGCGAAGACGCTGCGGTGGGTTATCTGCTCGGCTTTGAAGAAGTCGGCGATGTAGCTAGTTGCCGGTTGCCGCATGAGGTTCTCGGGCGTGTCTACCTGTTCAAAGCGACCCTCTCTCATGACAGCGATGCGGTCCGCTAGCGCTACTCCATCAGCCAAATTATGCGTAACGTAGATGGTCGTGAGACGATTCTCCTTATGAAATTTCATGATTTCACCCCGCATCTTGAGGCGGTTCGGCGGATCGATGTTGCTTAGGGGTTCGTCCATGAGCAGGATCCGTGGCGAAGTGGCCATGGCCCGGCCCAGAGCAACCCGCTGTTGTTGACCACCGGAAAGTTCCGTCGGCCGCCGCTGGAAAAAGCTCTCTTCAATGCCCAGCTTTTGTGCCAGTGGCCGCAGAAATTCGCCGATCTTTTCACGGGACCATTTACGTATCTTTAGTGGCAAGGTCAGGTTGGTGTAACGTTGCTCGTCGAAGACTTTCATGTGTGGCCAAAGGGCATAGCTCTGAAATATCATCTGAACTCCCCGCTTGCCCACGGGAACATCGTTGACGGGAACACCACCGATGAAAATCGTGCCGCTATCCGGAGTTTCCAGCCCGGCGATGAGTCTCAAGGTTGTCGTCTTGCCGCAGCCGCTCTCGCCAACGATGACCAGGAATTCGCCGCTATTGACCGTGAGGGTGGCACCATCGACCGCGACTACGGAACCAAATCGTTTCGTGAGTTCACGTAGGGCTAGAGAAACCACGAATCGTATGCTAGTAAAGGCGACGCCAAAAGACAACATGCAAGCCGACCCTTGGCTGGTCATGAACCAAGAAGTTGGATATGATGGTTTTGTTATCAGAGTGATCCCTTGAAACGGAGATTCTTATGTCGCAGGTACTTGGTCCAGAGGATTTGATTGCTGATCTTCAAAATACTTTGCAGCGGCGACACCCCCGGCCTCATCCGATCCGGCAGCTTCTCCTCAGTGGTCGACTGACCAGAGAACAGCTTCAATGGTGGGCCAAGAATCAGTTTCATGAATTTCGCAACATCCATCGCTTCTTCGGTATTCGTTATCAAAAGTGCCCGATTCCGAAGCTACGCAGAATGCTTCTCGAAAACATGGTGGAAGAAGAAGGGGAAGATCTGTTCGGCGGCAAATATCCCAGCCATCGTGATCTCTGGGTGCAGTTTGCCGTCGGAATAGGAATAAAGCGAGACGAAATCCTCAACTATGAGCCGCTGCCCGGGATTCGCGCTTCGCTGGAAATGTATATTTCCCTGGTGCAACAAAGCCACTGGGCCGTCGCCATCGGTACCGGTCTGGTCTTTGAAGGCGGCGGACCTAAACGCATGAAAGAGGAAAGGGAAGCACTGGAGAAATATTATTCCTGGATACCCTCTGATTGCTTGGTTTTTTTTAGCGCCCACGAATATCACGACGAAGGACATGGCAATATGGTCGTCGATGTCATCAAGCAACATTGCATGGAAGAACATTTACAAAATCAGATGCGCGAAGCGGTGAAACAGCGAGCGGACATCATGTGGCTGCAGAACGACTGTATTTACAATGCTTTTGTGAGGCCATCGCTTCCAAGAGAAACGATTCAAGAAATCGAAGGACGGTTGGAATAGGTGAAATTAAGATGAGTGACAAAATTATTGATCTTCGCAGCGACACCGTGACCAAGCCGTCGCCGGCGATGCGGCAAGCGATGGCGGAGGCAGAAGTAGGCGATGACGTCTATCTGGAAGATCCGACGGTCAACCGGCTGCAATCGCGAGCCGCGGAAATCTTTGGCCGTGAGGCTGGGTTGTTCGTGCCATCTGGCAGTATGGGCAATCTGACCTGCATCATGGCGCAGACATCCCGAGGCCAGGAGGTTATCTGCGAGGCCGCCGGACATATTTACAACTACGAAATGGGTTCAATGACTGCTCTTGGCGGCGTCTTGCCTCGGTTGGTTGCTGCGGCGGATGGCATTCTCACTTGGGACAAAATCGCGCCGGCAATTCGAGAAAAAGTTTACTACCGCCCACAAACGGCCCTGATTTCATTGGAAAATACCCACAACATGGCCGGCGGTACAGTGTATCCGACTGACATTGCGGAAGAGATTTGTGACCGCGCTCATGAAGCCGGAATTGCCGTACACCTGGACGGCGCGCGAATCTTCAATGCGGCGGTTTATCTCCGCCAGGACGTTGCCGCGATCACGAAAAAGTTTGATTCCGTGCAGTTCTGTCTGAGCAAAGGGTTGGGCGCGCCCGTTGGCTCGATGATCGTCGGTTCGAGAGATTTTATCGAGCGCTGCCGCGCTATTCGCAAGATGCTCGGCGGCGGCATGCGACAAGTCGGTGTGCTGGCCGGCGCGGGGTTGGTGGCTCTGGAAGAGGGGCCAAAATTACTCCCTGCGGATCACGCGAACGCGCAGATCTTGGCGCAGGGACTCGCGAGGATTCCGGGCATTCAAATCGATCCGGCAAAAGTTCAGACGAATATCGTCATATTCGGTATTGGTAAAACCGGGATGAACTCTTCACAGCTCGTTGACCAGCTCAATAAGCGACAAGTGCTGACTGGTGCTGTGGACGTAGAGAGAATCCGTGTAGTGACCCACCGAGACGTCGGCCGGGCCGATTGCGAGCAGGCAGTTCGAGTTATGGGCGAACTTGTGGGTGCTAGTTATTAATTTCCCTGAGCTTTCCTTATTTATCCTCCCCGTCCGTTTAGATGCGCTGAGCCCGATTTTCGATGCGCCGGCGATTGCGAAAGGCGTTATCCGCTAAGACCCAGCAGCTTGGCGGCGGTGTCACCGAGAATCTTCTGTTTGTCTTGGTTTGAAATCTTCAATTGATGCACCACATCTACGGAGCGCTTCAGAGGAATGGGCACCGGCGGAAAGTCGCTGCCGTAAACCACGTGATCGATGCCGACGGTGTCGACGGCGCATTGCACTGCCGGGGGATGGAGGGACACCGTGTCGAGATAGAGCTGCGCGATGTAGCTTGCGGGCGGCCGGGTCATGACGTCGGGCTCCCAGGGACCAAAGCTCATGTCTTTCCTGAGCGCGTAGCCGAAACCGTAACGTCCCGGAAGCATGGGCAACGCGCCCCCGACATGGGCACAGACCAGTTTGAGCTTGGGAAACCGTTCAAAGCCGCCGGTGAAAATAAACCGCGTTAGGGAGAGCGTAGTGTCGAAAGGCCGACCCAGCATCTCTGGCAGGCGGAAGATCTCCATTTTTTCATTGCCGATGGTGAATTTGGGCGGATGGACGAAGACGGGCACGTCCATGTCGCTGACCAGTTGAAAGAATGCAGTCGCCCGGGGCGAATCGAGATACTCCCCGTTGACACTGGAGTTGATCATGATGCCTTTGAGCTTGTACTCCTTAACCGCTCGTTCCGTTTCCTTAAGAATCTGATCTTCGTCGAACGGCACGGAGCAGGCGAGCCCGAGCAGTCGCCTTGGATGCTTTGCCGTCAACTCCGCGGCGTGCTCGTTGAACTCTTTGACCACGCGAAGAGCGTTGGCGCCATCCGGCGAGCGAATCCAATTGTTGCCGAAGACAGTCATGTCGACGCCGGCCTCATCCTGCTCTTTGAACAAGCCGTCGAGATCAAAAATCGACTTCGGCGACTTCGGATGAAACCAACTCTCGGGCATGAGGTGAGCGTGACAGTCGATGATCATGAGCAACTACCTCCAAAGCAGAAACATTAGGGGTTGGCGATTTGAATGTCAAATTTCCCACTTGGCACCTCGGGACAAGCGCCGATGGCGAGAGCGCTGAAAGCGATGTGGCCGACAATTTTTTTCTTCCTCGATGGCAATCAACGATGTGATCAAAGCATCGGCCCGACGAAGGGCTTCAACGAGCGGTGCCTCGCCGGTCTGGCCGAAGGCCACTCGACGATATGCCGGGTAGCCTCGAAATGCTTAGGAGTCTCTCCGAGGATTGTGATCATCAGGTTTGACAGGCCGGTCACGGCAAGCTGATTCTATTGTGATTTCGAGACCACGACAACTTTGGCAACCAAGATAGCGGTGTGTTACAAGCGAACATGATGCGAACGAAGAGAGAATTGCGGCGCCTGGTTCAAGGGGCAATGGGAGAGGTGAAGTCCGACCTTATCGTAACCGGCGGGAAGCTAATCAACGTTTATTCCGGGGAAATTCTCGATGGGATGGAAATTGCGGTCCTTGACGGGAGAATCTGTTACGTCGGTCCGGGCGCCGCTCACGCGCGCGGCGAGGCGACGAAAATCTTGGATGCGCGCGGGCTCTATATTTCTCCTGGTTTTATTGACGGACACACGCACATCGGCCACTATTGCCGTCCCTACGAGTATCTTCAGGCATATCTTCCGCACGGGACGACGGCGCTTATGGCGTCCTGCGACGAATTAGCTACGGTCTTTGGTTATCGCGGTTTGAAGCTTTTTCTCGACGAAGTGGAGGCACACCCGCTCCGAGTGTTCACGTTGATTTCAATGGTGGCGCCGCAAGATCCGCTGCTCTGCCAGACGGCGACGATCACCAACGCCGAAATCGAGGCAGCGCTCCAAGACCCGCGCATTCTCGGGCTCGGGGAGATTGTTTCGTGGCTGCGCTTAACCCAGCTCGACGACGAGGTTCTCGAACGGCTGGAGATGGCATGGCGCAACGGCAAAATCATTCACGGTCACACAGCCGGCGCCAAGGACCAGAAACTCTGCGCGGTGGCCGCCGTGGGAATCTCCTCGTGCCACGAGCCGATTCGTGTGGAGGATGCGCTGGAAAGGCTCCGCTTGGGTTACTGGACTATGTTGCGCGAGGGCTCGTTGCGCCAGGATCTGGAAGCCACTCTTAGGCCGCTCATTGCGCGAGGTATCGACACGCAGCGTTTGATTCTCGTGACCGACAGCATGTCACCGGACGACGTTGAGGAGATCGGCCATATGGACCATGTCCTGCGACGAGCGGTTAGTTTAGGGCTTTCCCCGCTTCGCGCGATCCAAGCCGTGACCTTGCATCCGGCGACGTACTCCGGTGTAGAACAGGAAGTGGGCGGCATCGCGCCGGGCCGGTTTGCAGACATGGCACTCTTGGAGAGTCTGGAGAGTTTCCGAGTTCAGACAACGCTGATCGGTGGCCAGGTCGTTGCGCAAGAAGGGCAGTCATTGGTTCAGGCCGCTCCGATTTCGGTGCCGCAGGAGATGATGCACAGTCTGCGGTTGCATTCAAATATCTCTACTGAGCAATTCAGGATTCGCTGTCCGGAGGAGAACGCCAAGATCCGAGTGATCGAGCTGCTCAATCAAAACATTACTGCGGAGAAAGTCATGAGCGTGGACGCTCGCAAAGGTTATGTCGAAGCCGATGTCGAGCAGGATTTACTGAAGGTGGCGATTTTTGACCGGCACGACCAGATCGGCAAAATCGCCATGGGTTTTCTCAAAGGATTTGGTGCCAAGATCGGCGCGGTTGGGACCACCACCGATCTCGATGAAAATACGCTGCTGATCGCAGGAGGCAACGACGCAGATATGGCGTTATGTGCCAATGCTTTGATCGAATCGGGTGGAGGAATGGCGGTAGTCAACAATGGGCAGATGGTTGAAAAAATCGAGTTCCCGGCGGGCGGAATTTTTAGCTTGAACCCTTGGCGCCGAGTCGGCCAAGATCTAGGACGCATTCACCGCTGCCTCCGGGAACGGGGCTCGCAGTTCGAGCGCCCCCTGTACGCTCTTTGTTTTCTTCCTTTTGTAACCCTGCCTTCGCTCAGGATCACGGCGCGCGGCCTAATCAACGCGAAGGAACGAAAAATCGTGCCCCTATTTGTGGATTAAATCGAAGAAGTGCCTTCCTTGGCAGCCACGGGCTTAACATCTTGGCGCAGCGGAAGAACTCGGCCTTCCTTCTTCATTGAGACGTGACCTTCGAGGACGGCACCGTCGCCAATGACGAGCGTTTGGGCATTCACGTCGCCGACAACCGAGCCCGGCGATTGAATCTCCAGCTTTTTTTCGGCCTGAACCTCGGCCATGACCTTGCCCTGAACGACCACCGAAACGGCGCTGATTTTCCCCTTCATCGTGGCCTGTTGACCGATCGTGACGCTGGCGTGCGCGATTATCTCGCCTTCAATTTCGCCTTCGATGGTTGCTGGCCCGTCAAACTGCAGTTTTCCATGGATCTTTGTCCCGGGCCCGAGATAAGCTCCTGAGTCTCCTAGTTTGTTTGCCTCTGCCATCGGTGCCTCCTTTTTTATCGATCTACTGAGTATAAGACACAAGGTAATTTTTGTCCACAATTACTAAATCTTATAACCAGTAGCCATATGGCGACCGAAAGACGATTCCTAGAGAGCCCGGGCACGCGAGTATAAAGATCGCGTTGCCACCCCTCGGATAAGGTGTGTCGGCGGATAAAAAAACTAAAGCCTTTTGCATATCCGGAAGGCTGTCTGGTATAAAATCGTTAAAGCATAAACAATTAGCTTTCGCGTGGTGTCAGCCCGGGCGAGTATTATTATGATGCCAACCCGGTAGAGGGAGACTAAATGGAATTAACCGACCTCAGAGATTATTTGGAAATTCTTGAAGAGTATGGCGAGCTCCAACGGGTCCAGAGCGAAGTCGATTGGAATCTCGAGATGGGGGCAATCACGCGCCGATGTTACGACCTGGGAGCTCCGGCTGCACTTTTCGAAAACGTACGAGGTTATCCAAAAGGGTACCGAGCTCTCGGTGCACCGCTCGGAGCCAGCCGGCATCCGAAGCATTCCTTGTTTGCACGTACTGCGCTTGCGCTGAGGTTGCCTCCCCACGCGTCAGCCAAGGAAATCATGCAGGCCTATCTCGAGCGCAAAGAAAAACTCACTCCGCCGATTAGGGTAACCACGGGGCCATGCAAAGAGAACGTTATTTTAGGTGACGACGTCGATATTCTTAGATTTCCGATCCCGTTGATTCACGGCGGTGATGGCGGGCGCTATATTGGCACGTGGCACACCGTGATCACCAAGGACCCGGACAGCTCGTGGGTTAACTGGGGCATGTATCGTTTGATGGTCCATGATCGAAACACTCTCGGATGTCTCTTTCCGTTGCAGCAGCATGTCGGTCAGATGTACCAGAAGTACGAAGCGATGAACCGGCCCATGCCCGTGGCGATTGCAATCGGCGGGCAGCCGGTGATCCCGATCGTCAGCTGCGTCCAACTTCCTCCATATGTCAACGAAGTCGAAGTCGCGGGCGCTTTGCAAGGAGCGCCGATTCCATTGGTGAAATGCGAGACCATCGATTTGGAGGTACCGGCGACGGCCGAGATAATTCTTGAGGGGGAGGTCCTGCCTCATGAGCGAAGGATGGAAGGACCGTTCGGCGAGTACATGGGCTACGAGGCGGGGAAGTCTTCACCGAAGCCGATCTTGAAGATACACGCGATTACTCATCGCAGTGATCCGATTCTGCCCTTCTCGAATATGGGAATGCCAGTACATGAGGGACAGACAGCAACGGCTTTGATCAAAGGCGCAGAGATCTACGGGGAATTGAAAAAGCTCGGGCTTCCCATTAAGGGCGTCTTTTGCCCGCCTTACGGCGTTGGTCACATGGCGGTCGTTTCTACAGATGTGCCCTTCGTGAATTTTGCCCGGCGAGTTGCCCACGCCGTATGGGCAACCAAACCGGGTCTGTTCACATATTATATTGTTATCGTAGATGCCGATGTCGACCCTACTAACATGGATGAAGTGCTCCACGCGATGACAACCAAGTGTCATCCGGCAAATGGCATTCATCAAGTCCCACACAATCCTGGGTTCCCGGTTCTTCTTCCGTTTCTAGCGCAGAAAGAACGACTTGTCGGCGACGCGGCGGGAGTGATTTTCGATTGCACGTGGCCGAAAGATTGGCCCCAAGAATCAATCCCGATTAAAGCAAGCTTTGAGAATCTCTGGCCCAAAGAGGTGCAAGAGCGGGTGCTGAAAAACTGGGAGTCCTACGGATTTACAGCTCCTAACAAATAGCTTCATTCGCTGTCCGCCAAAGAGTAGAATATACGGACAGTAACCCGATACCTTGCGACTGATGAGCGGTTCTCATAACGCTGCTATATAATCGCTCGCCGCCAATAATCCGGGTTGTGTTCTCAGGAGCGGTGGTACGGAAAAAGATTTTGTTAGACTGAAGATTCGAAGCTGTAGCTTTGGCGAGTTGAAGGGTGAAGGGTTTAGTTTGAAATCGGTACTTTTTACTTAGAGCAGTTTAACTAACCTTGGAGGGGGAGCTTTCTTCTTCTTGGACCCATTCCTGAAACCGGCTTTCGAGGATGCGCCATTGACCGCCGACTTTGAAGGCCGGAATCTGCTTTTGTTGAATCATTCTATGCAAGGTTCGTTTGGAAATCTTTAAGATACTGGCAGCTTCCGCAAGCGTCAATAATCTAATCGCCGTATCGGTCTTTTTCATAGACATAGCTCCTGAACCCTCACCCATCCAGCAAGCCTCATGCCATGGCTCTTTGGCTTCCTAATAGATTGTTTTTGAAAGATAATAGAAAGCGCCCCTGGGTGTGGCTCTGCCGTACTGAGAGGAAAAATGGACACCTTCGGCGTGACACTGACAAAATTGAAAAGGCTTTGTCACCGCCCTAATCCGTCGGCAAGCTACTATTTCGGACTCAGAAGGGTTTTGGCTCCAATTGGTGCGAGGAGGGGGATTTGAACCCCCACGCCATTTCTGGCACTAGCCCCTCAAACTAGCGCGTCTGCCGATTCCGCCATCCTCGCAACCTGATGAACAACTATTGTTTGGTGGACGTTTGTGGTTGAGTTGCCTGCGGTGAAGCCGGCGCTGTCTCGGTCGGCGCGCGACCGGTTGCGTCGCTCTGTTTTTGAGCCGGTACTTCCGGTGCGGCCGGCGTAGTTTGAGAGGTCGGCGTGCGACTATCAAAAATGGTGGCCGACGGCTTATGTCCCGCAAAATAACCCAGAGTCAGCGACGTAATCATGAAGACGATAGCCATTCCCGTCGTCAACTTTGTAAGAAAATTACCCGCGCCACTACTGCCGAAGATGGTTGAGCTTGAGCCGCCGAAGACAGCACCCATGTCTGCTTTGCCGGTTTGAAGCAATACGACCAGAATAAGGCCGATGCTGACGATAACGTGAATGATGGTAATCACGATAACCATGTGCGGATTATCTGCTTGTAAAGCGATCCACTAACGGCAAAAGATTTCGTGCAGATTGGAGTCGCGTTCCGACGACTACCGATCGCCCAAACCGGTTCCTCGGCGATTTCAAGTTTTCGTATAGCACTTTTCGGAATCGCCTTCAACGCGATACTAATGGAGTTTCCTCAAGAGCTTTGATTCCGGGGAGTTCCTTCCCCTCCAAAAACTCAAGCGTCGCTCCACCCCCCGTAGAGAGGTGTGTGATTTTTGCTGCAACGCCGGCTGCCGTGACTGCGGCCACAGTGTCGCCACCGGCAATAACACTAACGAGGTCCGGATAGCCCTGGGCAAGCGTTTGCGCCAATGCCCGACTGCCTTTACTGTAGGGCTCTACTTCAAACAGACCCACCGGACCGTTCCAAAGAACCATTCTTGCCTGTTTCAACTCGTGCGAAAATTGAGCGACGGTTTGCGGTCCGATATCCAGCCCCATCCGATCCGCTGAGATGTTGCCTATACATACCGTTGGGTTCTTTCTTTCGCTGTCACCGGTAAGATGGTCTACGGGCAACAGTATTGGTACACCTTGCTCAGCCGCTTGTGCCAACAGCTCTTTGGCCAATGACACTTTGTCTGCTTCCACTAATGACTTGCCGATGTCGATTCCCTTGGCCTTCAGAAATGTGTAAGCCATCCCGCCGCCAATGAGGAGGGTGTTTGCTTTTGGCAACAGGTTTCTGATTACACCGATCTTGTCCGATACTTTAGCACCACCTAGAATAGTGACAAAAGGCTTTTCCGGGATCGAAAGCAATCTTGAGAGATAATCAAGTTCCTTGTGAAGCAACAAGCCAGCCCCTTTTTGCTTAAAAAATGCCGCCATTCCCACAATTGACGCATGCGCGCGATGAGCGGCGCCGAAGGCGTCATCAACATAGACATCGGCCAAAGAGGCGAGGGCCTTCGAGAAGGCTGTGTCGTTCTTTTCTTCTTCTTTGTGAAAGCGAAGATTCTCGAGCAAAACAACGCGCTGATTTGGGTCTTGGACCATCCGTTCAACTTCAGGGCCGATGCAATCGGGCGCTAACAATACCGGTTGCTTCAGGAATCGTTCGAGGTGATCACGCACCGGTCTCAAACTGTACTTTGGCACAACCTTACCGTCCGGTCTGCCTAAGTGCGACGCGACCACCAGCTTTTTTGCCCGATCCAAAATCAAGCGGATTGTGGGCAGCGCGCTTTCGATGCGATGAGTCTCGGTAATCCTGCCTTGTTCGATGGGGACGTTGAAATCGACACGCAAAAAAACTGTCCTATCTCGCAAATCGAGGTCTTCAACGCTCCGAATCATAACGGCTTCCACTTCTGGAAAAGAGTTCTCCGAGACTTTGCGTGCGACAAAAATTTTATTTCCCAATTGACTAATTATAGCGCATATAATACTTTTTCAAATAGTTCCTGAAATTTGTGATGGCTTCCCTCTGGTTCCTTCGCTTGTTGGCCCAAGATGGGCTGGCTGCATCCCCCCAGCACGGCATTCTCGATTTGGTTCGGGGATCCGGACCCGTCGTTCAATTTATTCTTTATTTGCTGATTTTGTTCTCTGTCGCCAGTTGGGGTATCATTGTCTACAAAATTCGCCAGCTAAGGAGAGCAAAACGAGAGTCCGAGAAGTTCATCGATGTTTTTTGGGAGCGACGGAATCTTTCGTCGATTCACGAGGCCAGCCGGGACCTTAAAGCGTGTCCCGTGGGGCAAGTATTTCGCTCCGGATATGAGGAACTGGTCCGGGTATCGCGCACAAAAAAGGAAAACCCTTCCGGCGAGGCCTTAACAACGGAGTTGGGTGGGGTCGAGAACGTTTCTCGGGCTATGAAACGCGCCACGAGTGTAGAGATCACCAAGCTAGAAAAATACTTGACTTTCTTAGCTACCACGGCAAGCGCCGCGCCGTTTATCGGATTGTTCGGTACGGTGTGGGGTATCATGAACGCCTTCAGAGGACTGAGCGTGACCCATTCTTCGAGCATCCAAGCCGTAGCGCCCGGCATTGCAGAGGCTCTAATCGCCACTGCGGTCGGTTTGGCGGCCGCCATTCCTGCTCTCATGGCCTACAACTACTTTGTCCAGCAGATTAAAGTGCTTGCTGCTGAAATGGATAATTTTTCTCATGAGTTTCTGAATATCGCTGAGCGACACTTTTTTAAATAACTTTACGGGAGGCCATTATGGCGATGGATGGTTCCTCGCAGCGCGACGCGACAGCAATCTCACAAATTAATGTTACGCCGCTGGTTGACGTGATGTTGGTGCTGCTGGTCATTTTTATGGTGACGGCGCCCATTATTCAGCAGGGCGTGCAGGTCAATCTACCGCAAGCAAAGGCCGGCGCGATTCCAGGAACGGAAGAATTATTAGTAGTAACGATTGCCAAAAATGGGAAGGTCTACCTGAATGATAACCCGCTCACTCTGGCAGAATTGGGAGATAAGCTGCGGGCTATTCGTAAATTGCAAGCGGACAAACAGGTTTATCTGCGGGCCGATCAAGATGTGCGATACGGGTTGGTGATGAAGACGATTGCGGAAATTAAACAGGCCGGTATCGAGCGGTTGGGTATGGTGACACGGCCATCTTCCGATGAGAAATAGCTATCGATGGCGGGACGTCAATTCACTCAAACCATAAGTTCACGGGAACGATCGCCTTCCCTCGTTGATCGCGAAGATAAGCTTTCGAAGTGGCTTTTTTTCTCCTTCTTGTTTCACGGTGCTTTGATTTTGGCTCTTTTCGTAGTGCCATTTCTGCCGTCCCGGAGTCGGCCTAGCTATCCGGTTTATACCGTGGATTTGGTGGGAGGAGAAAAGATCGGGCGGAATAATCTGGGTACGGAACTGGTGCCTCCTTCGGCCCCCAAGGCTGCCCCGAAAAAAACGGCGGAGGAAGTTCCTCCTCCACGGGTGCAGGAGACAAAAAAGGAAAAGCCTAAACCGGCAGAGAAGGAGGCGCCGCCAGAAGAAAAAGTGGCGTTGAAAGAAGCTACAAAAAAGGAGCCGAAGAAAGAGCCGACCAAAGACACCAAGAGTGAGTCCAAGACCGAGGAATCGGCTCTGGATCGGGTGCGGGAAAGATTGATCCAATCCGCTGTGGATCGCGCAAAAAGCCGCACGGAAGGCACGCAAAAGCCATCCAAAGGAGATGTAATTAGTTCGGGTGAGGGTGAGGGTGAGGGAGCCGCCGCTTTGGGTCCGGGGGGACGTGGTGGGGGGGTTGTCAAAGGGATGGAGTTTGTCATCTACCAAAATCAGATGCTCAGCAGCATTAAGGACAATTGGGCTTGGGTGGGACAGAAAAGTAACCTCAAGGTTGTCGTGCATTTCAGCATTAAGGACAATGGGGAAATCACTGGATTGAAAATTGTTCAGCCTTCAGGAGATCCATCCTACGATGAATCAGTCCTAAGAGCCGTGAAGAAGTCTAGCCCTCTACCGCCACCACCGGAGAGTTCCCGGAAAGATTTTGCCGATGTTGAATTAACGTTTCGACCGAAAGACTTGGGAGCGTAGCGTAATGCTGGTCAAAATTATTTTCGTCGTTCTATTGCTGATTCTCAACCCTTGGCCTGCTAACGCGCAACCCAAGGGAGAAACAGGAGTAAGAGGAGAGATCGTTGGACAGGGCGGCCTGAAATTTCCCATCGCAGTGTCGCCGCTGAAAAACTTGGGAACGACAGCCGATATTGGAAAACTGTCGGAAGGGATTGCCGACACGATTGTTTATGACCTCGATCTATCGGGATGGTTCAAGGTGTTAGACCGCGCAGCCTATATAGAGAACCCGCAGAAGAGCGGTGTAGCGTTGGGGAGCTTTGATTTCAAAGATTGGTCGACCATCGGGGCGGAAGGCCTAGTCAAGGGAGGCTTCACGATTCAAGGGGATGAAGTCACCGTGGAGTTGCGGCTCTTTGATGTTTTCCAGAATAAAGAGCGGGTCGGCAAGCGCTATGTTGGTCGAGTCAAGGACTATCGACGCATCGCCCATAAGTTTGCCGATGAGATTATCAACCAGTTCACGGGTGTTCCGGGAATCTTCAATACGCGAATTGCCTATGTCTCCACCAGTGGGGGTCGGTTTAAGGAGATCCATATCGCTCATCTCGATGGGAGCGAAAAATTTCAGGTCACCAATAACCATACGATCAACCTTTCGCCCTCATGGACGGCCGACGGTAAATCGGTGCTGTACACGTCATATAAGGACCGAAATAGCAGCCTTTATCTCTTTGAGCTGTATAGCGGCAAGGAGGCCAAGATTTCCCCTCGAAACGGACGTTATTTGGGAGGTAAAGCTTCACCCGATGGCCAATTTATAGCCGCCACTGTGGAGACGGGAGGAAACAGCAATATTATTTTGCTGGATCGAAATGGTAACGTGATTCGTAGCCTCACCGAAAGTCCTGGTATTGAAGTCTCGCCCGCATGGTCGCCGGACAGTAAACAGTTGGTATTTGTGTCAGATCGCACCGGTTCGCCTCAGCTCTATGTCCTTGATGTGGCGAGTAGTAAATCTCGTCGTCTCACCTATAGTGGTAATTACAATACATCGCCCGAATGGTCGCCGCGAGGCGATAGAGTTGCCTACACCGGCAGAGTAGGAAACCGTTTCGCAATTTTTACGATTGGGGTAGACGGCGGAGAACCGCGGAAGCTCACCGCAGAGTCGACGGACAGCGAAGATCCGACGTGGTCACCTGACGGAAGATTCATCGCGTTCGCTTCTAATCGAGCTGGAAAGTATCATCTCTATGTCATGCAGGCGAATGGAGAAAACCAACGTAGATTGACAGGTTCCGGGGGAGATGATACAAAACCTAGCTGGTCCCCTCGTTTAGAGTAGTCTGCCTTCAGTTCATGTGTGTCCATATCCCAAAAATTGTGTGCATATCCGAAAATAAGGAGCGTGTGATGGCGGCTGTGAATAAACTAGTGTGCTGCTGCGGACTTTTGATTATTACTTTGTCGGCAGTAGGCTGTTCTCCGTCTGCGACGAATAAGCCAGAGCCTGCCGCCGCATCATCTGCTGCGGCCAAGCCGGCGCCGCCGGGTCCCGGCGAAGGACAACGAGGTGCTACCGGCGAATCCACCACTGGGCAATCGAGTCTGGATGACCTGCAGAAAGGAAAACCACCGACACCGGGCCCTCTGAAGGATATTTACTTTAGCTTCGATCGTTACGATTTGGAGGGCGAGGCGCGCGAAACACTCAAAGCGAACGCCGATTGGTTGAAGCGAAACTCGACGGCGAGAATCGAAATCGAAGGTCATTGCGATGAGCGCGGCACCAACGAATATAATTTGGCTCTGGGTGCAAAAAGAGCCCAGGCTGCGAAGGATTATTTGATCACGCTGGGGATCGCTACCGAGCGGCTATCGACCATCAGTTATGGCGAGGAGATACCGGTGTGCAGGGAGCAAAACGAGAGTTGCTGGCGTCAAAACCGACACGCGCGTTTTGTGATCATCCAAGCCCGACCTGCTTCATAAACGGGGTTGATTCTTGCGGCCGGATCCCTCGTATTTCGCCCTTGTATGAAAACGATTCATGTTTGTTTGTTGGCCGTTGCGACGGGTTGGATTGTTGGCTGCGTGGCTCCCCAACAGATCGATCTCATAGAACGCGAACAGCGGCGGATGCGCGCCGACACAAACACTATGCAATCGGATTTGGATTCGATGCGCGGGACTCTTGCCGATACGCGCGCCAATGTCCAGCAGATGCAGAGAGAGGTGAGTGCGCTCAAGGAAAGGGTGGACGAAACTCGAGTCCAAGTCGGTAGACAAATCGGCCAAACCAGTCGTGAAGGGGATCAAAGAGTAAAGAATTTGGAAACTCGGTTGGCGAAACTTGACGAAGACCTGAAAGCGCAGGGAGAGATACTGAATGCGCGTGAGGAGGCGATCAAGCAACTCCGCGAGACCCTGGAAGCCCAGCAGAAAACTGTACCGAGCGATGGCCTTGCCGAGGGAGCGGCGGCGGAGTCTGACGCGATCAGAAGAGATTACGAAGCGGCCTGGCGCACGCTGGACAAAAAAGACTACAAGGCGGCCATTGCCCGATTCAGGGAATTCATCAAGAAGTATCCGAAAAGTACGCTTGCGGGAAACGCGCAATATTGGATTGGTGAAAGCCTTTACGCCCTCAAAGAATTCGACCAAGCGATTATCGAATTCGATGCGGTCCGAAGAAGATATCCACAGGGAGAAAAAGTTCCAGCGGCACTTTTGAAGCAAGGCTTTGCGTTCGCAGAACTAGGAGAAAAGGTCAACGCTCGACTAATTCTTCAAGAGGTCGTCGAGAAGTATCCACAGTCTCCCGAGGCGGGAAGAGCTAAACAACGACTAAAATCGCTAGAATCGTAATTAGGTAACCAGCCTGATTCCGTAGACTCCGTTACAACTTCATCTGCCGGCCGCCCCCTCGTTTCCCAGTTGATGGCATATAGTTGGTCCTTCTGGGATGAGGAAGAGAATCCATGAAAATCTTTCGTCATATAGAGGATCAAGGGCTTTCGATGTCAGGAACCGTCGCTACCATGGGTAATTTCGACGGTATCCATCTGGGGCATCAAACTCTGGTACGTAATACGGTGGAAGAATCGAAGCGATTGGGTTATCCTTCGACCGTCTTGACGTTTGAACCCCATCCGCTAAAAATTCTTGCCCCTGAACGCGCCCCTTCGCTCATCCTTTCTTACGAGGATAAGATGGACCTGCTTCAATCCTTGGGTGTCGATATTGTTGTAGCCCAGCGGTTTGACCGCCAGTTCGCAAGCATTGCAGCAGATGAATTCGTCTGCCGATTTCTGGTGGACCGCCTCAAGATTAAGAAACTATGGGTGGGGCGCGACTTGCGCTTTGGTCAGGGTAGGAAAGGGGGAACGGATAATCTGCTACGGTTGGCACCGGGCGCCGGATTCGAGGTGGGTGTCTTAGATCCCATTTTGCTCGATGGCATTCGGATCAGTAGCTCGAGAATCCGTCAGTTGGTTGAAGAAGGTCGCGTGGATGAAGTTCGACCCATGCTCGGGCGGTATCACTTTGTATCGGGTCGCATAGTCAGGGGACATCGCCGAGGGCAGGAACTAGGGTTTCCAACTGCGAATATTGCAACCGAGACCGAAGTCGTTCCTCTGAACGGGATCTATGCGACATTGATCCAACTTAAGAACAAGCAACGGTTGAGTGTCTCCAGCGTCGGCGTCAACCCGACCTTTGGCGACGGGCCGAGAACAGTGGAGAGTTTTATCTTGGATTTTGACGGCGACATTTACGGTGAGCGGGTCAAGCTTGCTTTCGTGCAGAGAATCCGGGACGAGAAAAAATTTGTGCTGGTCAAGGATTTAATTGGGCAGATGCAGGAAGACGTGAAGCGTGCAAAAACCTTGTTCAAAGAGCTTGGATTGGCGGACAAAGAGGACCCCCAAAACAATTCTGCCTTATGAATCTTCAAAAAGCGGTCGTCGACCCTCGGTCAGCGGGCATAAGACTGGATCTTTTTTTAACCCGCTGTTTGGCGAATGTGAAGAACGCCGAGGGGTTTAGCCGTTCCGGGATTCAAAAATTGATCGCCGCGGGACAGATCACTCTAAACGGTAAACCCGCAAGAGCGAGTGCCCGACTCAAAACCAACGATCTTGTCGCCATCAAGACCTTGCCGCAGAAAAAGTCTAACTTGGTGGCTGAGCCTATTGCCCTGAACGTTATTTACGAGGACGATGACTGCATCGTTATCAACAAGGCTCCTGGAATTGTGGTTCACCCGGCGGCTGGGAGAACTACGGGAACTTTGGTCAACGCAATCTTATATCACTGTCCAGATCTACAAGGGATCGGCGGCGAATCCCGTCCAGGAATCGTCCATCGGTTGGACAAAGATACCTCCGGCGTCATGATTATCGCTAAAGGCATGGCCGCTTTTCAACAGCTCGCGCGGCAGTTCAAAGAACGGCGGGTGAAGAAGGAATACGTGGCGCTTGTTTTGGGGAAACCGAAAGGCGAGCACGGGATCATCGATCGGCCCATCGGGCGGCACCGCTCGGATCGGAAACGAATGTCTAGTATTCACGCCCTGGCTAGAAAAAGAGAGGCGGTTACTGAATGGAGTCTCGAGAAATCCTTTCGGCGAAAGGACGAGGCGCCGAGTTCTTCTTGGGTTAGCTTGTTGAGGCTGAGGCCGCGGACCGGCCGAACTCATCAAATCCGGGTCCATCTCGCCGATCTGGGCCATCCCTTAGTCGGTGATAAAGTCTACGGCCGTAAGCGGTCGAATCCAATGGTCAAAAATGCCGATGTTTCCAATTTGGACTCATTCTCGCGGCAAGCGCTCCATGCGGAGCGGCTGAGCCTCTTGCATCCTCGGACTGGAGCTCCGATGGAATTCTACGCGCCGCTAGCCGAAGACATCGCGAGCCTGGTGAAAACTCTCGAAGATTAAACGTTTGATCGACAGATGCGCGCGCAATCAACATAGGGGTTGACAAGGAGAGAGGTTTTACTTAGTATGGAATTAAGAAATTGTTCATTTCAGCGATCTCTTTGAATTAACCCCCACACTGACAAAATCGTTAAGCATCCGGCCTGGATTTGTTTTGGATCTTAAGGAAAAGATTCGCATCCGAGTGTAGAAACCTGTCGCATTGACATGTCGCGTCTGCAAACGTGCTGCTACTTTTACGTAATCTCCTCTCATCGAGAGGTCGTGCGATTTTTCACTCACCAGTATAATTCTGCAGGTAAGTTACGGAGAAGATGCAGTGTGGGCAAAGTGATCACGAGCGTTACTTTTACGAGCGTGAAAGGAGAAGCATAGTTTATGGTCCGTGGCAGAACTCGAACCGCCGAACCAGAAACCCTGGAAGACAATGGGTTAAACCTCAAGGCTCTCAAAGAAAAGAAGATCAGTGACCTGGCACTGATCGGTAAGAATTTTAATATTGAGGGCGCCGCCAATATGCGCAAGCAAGAGCTGATTTTTGCGATTTTGCAAGCGCAAACGGAGCAGAACGGCCACATCTACGGGGAAGGCGTGTTGGAAACCCTACCCGATGGTTTTGGTTTCCTGCGCGCTCCCGATTACAACTATCTTCCCGGGCCTGACGATATCTACGTTTCCCCGAGCCAGATTCGGAGATTCAACTTGCGGACGGGGGATATTATCTCAGGCCATATTCGCCCCCCTAAAGAAGGGGAACGTTACTTCGCGCTCCTCAAGGTTGAATCGATCAACTACGAAGATCCGGAAAGAGCTCGGGAAAAAATCCTTTTCGATAATCTTACGCCCCTCTATCCCAATGAAAGTTTCCGTCTCGAATATCAGCCCGAAGATTATACCACGCGTATCGTGGATTTGTTGACACCGGTTGGCAAAGGCCAGCGTGGCTTGATCGTCGCCGCGCCGCGGACGGGCAAAACGATGATGCTGCAGCATCTCGCCAAGGCCATTGCCCATAATCACAAGGAAGTCATCCTCATCGTCCTGCTGATTGACGAACGTCCCGAAGAGGTCACGGATATGCAACGATCGGTGGATGGTGAGGTCATCAGTTCCACCTTCGATGAGCCTGCGACACGACACGTCCAGGTTGCCGAAATGGTGATTGAAAAGGCCAAACGGCTTGTCGAACATGGCAAAGACGTTGTGATTCTCCTCGACAGCATCACCCGACTCGCACGGGCGTATAATACGGTGGTACCGCCAAGCGGCAAGATTCTATCCGGCGGTGTCGATTCCAATGCGCTTCATAAGCCGAAGAAGTTCTTCGGTGCGGCGCGAAACATCGAGGATGGTGGCAGCTTGACTATTATTGCCACGGCCCTGATCGATACCGGTAGCCGGATGGATGAAGTCATTTTTGAAGAATTCAAAGGCACTGGTAACATGGAGGTGCACTTAGATCGACGGCTCATGGATAAGCGAGTTTTCCCCGCAATCGACATCAACAAGTCGGGAACCAGGAAGGAGGAATTGCTGATTGCCAAAGAGGACTTGAATCGGATCTGGATCTTGCGGAAAGTACTATCGCAGCTGAGCGTAGTCGAAGCGATGGAGTTCTTGCAGGATAAGATGCATGGAACCAAGAACAACAAAGAATTTCTTGAGTCCATGAACCAGTAGCTTTCCCCGGTTTTCCCGCTACCTTGCGTGCAGCGCTTATCTTTGTTAAAAACGCAAAGATCTCTAATTTTATTAAAGGTTCTTACTTGTCGCTGGCGATTGTGTATTGGTCGTAGAAACCCGCCGGCCTGGATACTTATTTCACACCCTTTCTGATCCCTTACCCGGTGCCCAATCGGGTGCGTAACGGAAAAGAGGAAAGGGGAGGATAAAACCAAGGAGAAAAGAATAATGAGCGATATTTCCATGAAGCAACTGCTGGAGGCCGGTGTCCATTTCGGACACCAAACCAGCCGTTGGAATCCCAAGATGAAGCCCTACATATTCGGCGCTCGCAATGGCATTCACATTATCGACCTACAGCAGACGGTGGCAATGTTCAAAGATTTGGAGGCTGTCGTGCGCAACATTGCGTCCTCGGGCGGACACGTCCTGTTCGTGGGCACTAAAAAGCAAGCTCAGGAAGCGGTGAGGGAAGAGGCCGAGCGGTGTGCGATGTTCCATGTTCACAATCGTTGGTTGGGCGGAACATTAACCAATTTCTCAACTATCCGTCAGAGCATTGAACGTTTAAGAAAACTCGAGGAGATGGAAAACGATCCAAAAATCGTCGACGCCTTGACCAAGAAGGAAATGTTGGGCCTTAAACGAGAAAAAGAAAAACTGGAACAGTCTCTGGGTGGAATTAAAGGCATGCGCAAGCTTCCGGACGCTATCTTCGTCGTTGATCCGAAACAAGAAGAGATTGCCGTTAGAGAGGCGCGGAAGCTGGGGATACCTGTCGTCGCCGTTATAGATACGAATTGCGATCCCGATTTGGTGGACTACAAGGTGCCTGGCAACGACGATGCCATTCGGGCCATCCGGCTGTTTTGCTCCGCGATTGCGGATGCAATCAACGAAGGGAAAACGCTTTACGAACAGTCGCTAGTCAAAGATAAAGAGGATGAAAAGGCCGCCAGCGCCGTTCCTACCGAGGAGCCGAGTCGTACGACGGCAAGTCCGGCGATGGGAGGAGTTTAGGGTTCCATGGAGCTCAATGCAACTGTAGTGAAAGAATTGCGGGAGAAGACCGGCGCGGGCTTTATGGACTGTAAGAAGGCTCTCGCCGAAACCGGCGGAAACCTGGAAAAGGCCGTCGACTATTTGCGGCAAAAGGGTTTAGCAGCAGCCGCGAAGAGAGCCGACCGCGTTGCGGCCGACGGGGCCGTGGGCGCGTATGTGCATCCGGGAGGTAAGATCGGGGTTCTCGTGGAGATCAACTGCCAAACAGATTTTGTTGCCCGAACAACCGAGTTTCAGACCTTGCTCAAGGATATGGCCATGCAGATCGCCGCGGCTAGTCCGCACTATGTGAAACGGGAAGAGGTACCTGGAGACGAGATGGCAAAGGAACGGGAGATCTACTACCGCCAGGCAATGGAGTCTGGCAAGCCGGAAAAGGTGATCGAGAAGATCGTCGAAGGAAAAATGGAACGATTCTATTCCGAAATTTGCTTGTTGGAACAAGCGTTCATCAAAGATCCCGATCGTAAAGTGAGTGATATCATTAACGATGCGATTACCCGTATGGGTGAAAAAATTGAAGTGAGACGATTTGCTCGCTATCATCTCGGCGAAGGAGTACAGAAGGACTAGAATCCGCACCGAAGCTGATGAACAACGGCTCGCCAAAATATAGACGAATCATCCTGAAGGTCACGGGCGAAGTTTTCGCGGGACCGCATAAATTTGGTATCGACGGCAAGACCGTCAAGGCCTTCGCCCAAGAAATCAAAGAAGTGAAAGAGATGGGTTGTGAGTTGGCCTTGGTCATCGGCGGTGGCAATATTTTTCGTGGAGCCGTGGCGAGCGAAATCGGCATGGACCGGGCCAGCGCAGACACAATGGGAATGCTAGCCACCGTGATCAATAGTTTGGCACTGCAAGACGCACTCGAGAAACTGGGGGTTTCAACTCGGGTATTGTCTGCCATTGAAATGCGACAGGTGGCAGAGCCCTACATACGGCGCCGAGCCACGCGACACCTGGAGAAAGGCCGTGTGGTGATCTTCGCCGGCGGCACTGGTAACCCTTACTTTACGACAGATACCACGGCAAGCCTTCGGGCGATGGAAGTCGGCGCTGAGGTCATTCTCAAGGCGACCAAGGTCGAAGGCGTCTATGACGCGGACCCGCTCAAGCACGAAGGCGCTCATAAGTTCGAGGAACTGACCTACATCGAGGTCTTGAATCGTGAGCTCAAGGTCATGGACTCGACGGCGATATCACTCTGCATGGACAACCAATTGCCCATTATCGTCTTCAATATTATGGAGAAGGGCAATATCAAGAGAGTTGTTTCAGGTGAGCCCATTGGCACTCTGGTCAGCGGAGGGAAGCGATGAATGAAGCCATTTTCACTCAGCTGCAAAAAGAGATGGATCAATCCGTCGGCGCGCTGCGCAAGGATCTCGCGAAAATCCGTACGGGGCGCGCCTCGACAGCACTGCTAGAGCATATCGTGGTCGACTATTACGGCGCGACGACACCCCTGAACCAGTTGGCTACGCTGAGCGCGCCTGAGCCGCGTCTGCTGGTGATACAGCCTTACGACCGCAGTGCCATGGGAAATATCGAAAAAGCGATTCTCAAGTCGGACCTGGGACTCACCCCGAACAACGATGGTAAGATTATCCGGGTGCCGATTCCTCAGCTCACCGAGGAACGGCGCAAGGAACTGGTGAAGCACGTCAAGAAAATTGGCGAGGAGTTTCGCGTGTCGGTTCGTAATCATCGACGCGTCGCCGTAGAGCACCTCAAAGAAGCTGAAAAAAAGAAGGAAATTACCGCCGATGATTCCAAGCATAGTCATGACCGAGTGCAAAAAATCACCGATGACTTCATCGGTCGTATCGACAAAATAATCAAGACCAAAGAAGAAGAGATCATGGAGGTTTAGATAACCGCCGATCTCCGCCTGTCACGACGCCTTCGGGTTGAGTCCCCTGCAGGCGTTCGCCACACGTTCCATTCATGAAACTGACCTTGCTCGGCAAACGATGGATCTAAGCGGCCTGGACAAGAGTCGTTTACCCCAGCATGTTGCCATTATTATGGATGGCAACGGGCGCTGGGCCAAGGAGCGAGGAAAGAGCCGTATCGAGGGCCATCGACGCGGAAAAACTTCGGTTCGCGTGATCGTCGAAATGAGCCGAAAGATCGGCATTCCCTACCTATCGTTGTACGCTTTCTCTACGGAGAACTGGCTCCGGCCTCAAGATGAAGTCCATGCGCTCATGGGACTTTTGGAACATTATCTTGCGGCGGAACAAGCGAAAATGATGCGCTACAGCATCCGACTTCTCGCGATCGGTGACCGGAGCCGCTTGCCGATCGGCGTTCGGGACACACTAGAGCGCGTGATAGACTTGACACGCGACAACAAGCGGATGACGGTGATCCTCGCGCTCAGTTACAGCGGTCGTAACGAGCTCGTGAGAATGGTGAAGCGACTTGCGAGCGAGGTACGGGAGGGAAAGTATGAACCGGAGGAGATCGACGATAAGATTATTGCCGCGCACATGGATACACCCGATGTTCCAGACCCTGACCTCTTAATCCGAACCAGTGGCGAGTTGCGGATCAGCAATTTTTATCTTTGGCAGATTGCCTATAGCGAACTCTACGTGACCCCCACCCTTTGGCCCGATTTTCGGGAAAAGGACTATTTGCAGGCCCTCATCGAGTTTCAGCGGCGGCGCCGGCGTTTTGGTAGAACCGACGAACAAGTCATGGATCCGGCACCGTCATCGTTGGAGGCCAGTGGAATCAAGTCTTAGGTCAAGGGTGCTTACTGCGGGCATCGGTATTCCGCTGCTCATTCTGCTGGTCGGCTGGGGGCCTCCTTGGGTTTTTGTCGGGTTCTTCGTAGTTCTTAACGGGGAAGCATTGCGAGAGTATTTCGCGATGGCGTTCCCCGGTCGTGTGAGAGAACAACTGTGGGGAATAATTTTCGGCCTCAGTCTATCCCTGGTGCTGCTTTTTTCTCGAGTGTCAAAAGGAGAGCTGGGGTTAAGCTTTCTGTTTGTGCTCTTTTTTTCGATCTATCTATTCATGGCCGGAAAATTACAGGAGCGATTGAACCGGCTGGCATGGACGCTTCTCGGCGCCGTCTATCTCGGTTATCTGCTGCCCCATTGGGTCTTGCTGTTTCGCATGCCTCATGGTCGCGCGTGGGTCTTTTTCGTTCTCTTGGTGATAATGATGGGCGATACGGCGGCTTATGTGACCGGCACTTATTTTGGCAAGCGAAAGCTCGCGCCGGAGATCAGTCCGGGGAAAACCATCGAAGGAACCTTGGGGTACGTGGCAGGGAGCGTGGCGGGTGGCTGCCTCGGAGCGAGTTTCTTGGTTACGGAATTGGGCGCGATCGAAGTCGTCGCGCTTTCCGGAATGTTGAGCATCCTGGGACAAATTGGCGATCTTTTTGAGTCTTTGATTAAACGCGTTTTTGCCGTGAAAGATGCGGGTACTGTATTGCCGGGTCATGGCGGGTTGTTGGATCGGCTGGATAGCTTGATCTTCCCTGCGGTTTTTGCGACGACTTACTTGAAAGTGTTTCATCCATGAGAACGATCGCTCTTCTTGGTTCCACGGGCTCTATCGGGTTGAGTACCCTCGATCTCGTCCGCCGATTCCCCGAGCGTTTCAAAGTTTACGGATTGGTTGCCGGGGAAAATCTCAAGCGGCTGATGTCGCAGATTAGGGAATTTGCGCCCAAGTGTGTCGCCATCAAGAATGAGGAAGACGTGCCACGTCTACGCAAGCTGCTCGGCAACAATCGAGTGGAGGTGCTTTGCGGAGAACGGGGGGCGGCCGCAGTTTCCATGGCCCATGAGGTCGATATCGTCGTGGCCGCCATCGTCGGTGGAGCCGGGCTGGTGCCGACTCTTGCGGCGGTACGAGCGGGCAAAGAGGTCGCCCTTGCCAATAAAGAGGCGCTGGTGATGGCGGGCGAGATCTTCGTCAGCGCGGCGAAGCAAAAAGGAGTCAGACTCTTGCCCGTGGACAGCGAACACAGCGCCATCTTCCAGTGTCTGCAGGGCAACCGACGGGACGAAGTTGACAAACTCATTCTGACCGCCTCGGGAGGTCCGTTTTTGCGCACCCCGCTCAAGCTCCTCAATCGGGCAACCGTTGCGCAGGCGTTAAAGCATCCGAACTGGAAGATGGGCCGGAAGATCACCATCGATTCGGCGACGATGATGAATAAGGGGTTAGAGGTCGTTGAGGCGCGCTGGGAATTCGACATGGATCCGGGTCGGATCGATGTCGTTATCCATCCTCAGAGTGTGGTCCATTCCATGGTTCGATATCAGGACGGATCGATCATCGCGCAGCTTGGCATCCCCGATATGCGCATTCCCATCGCCTACGCGTTGACTTATCCGCATCGGTTGAAGGGCGGCTGGAAGCCTCTGGATTTGACCCAGCACGGCGAGTTAAGCTTTTTACCAGTGGACTCCAAGCGTTTCCCCGCGTTGCAATTGGCTTATGCCGCGCTGAAAGAAGGTGGAACGATGTCTGCGGTCTTGAACGCGGCGAATGAGGTAGCGGTGACCGCGTTCTTGGAGCGCAAAATCGGGTTCCGCGATATACACCGTATTATTGACAAGACGATGCAAGGTCACGTGCCTCGGCGTCCCAAGCAAGTCGATGAAATCTTGGAAGCAGATCGGTGGGCGAGGGAAAGAGCTTCGTCGCTGATCCATTGAAGTAACGGCAGTAGAAGGGGAGAACGGATGGAAAACGTAATTTACTCTATTGTTGCGGCTGTTATCGGTCTAGGCGTGCTGATTGTGTTCCATGAGTTTGGTCACTTTCTGTTCGCCAAATTATTTGGTGTTGGGGTTCTGACTTTTTCCGTCGGTTTTGGCCCGAAACTATGGGTGAAAAAAAAAGGCGAGACCGAGTACGCACTCAGTGCTTTTCCTTTGGGAGGATACGTCAAGATGGTGGGAGAGGATCCCGATGAAGAAGTGCAGCAGGCCGATGTCGAGAAGTCATTCGCCCACAAAGGACTCTTGCAGCGAATGGCGATTGTGGCAGCCGGTCCGGGATTTAACCTATTGCTGGCGGTATTTCTGTTAATGATTGTATTTATTTTCTACGGTGTGCCGGTTTTATCGACTCAGGTAGGCGCTGTTGAACCGGGCTCGCCGGCGGATCGGGCAGGAATAAAAAAAGGCGATCGTATTGTAGCAGTCAACCGTCAACCTGTTGCCGAGTGGGAGGAGTTGTCCAAACGGATTAAGGAAAGCCAAGGTAACCCTTTGAATCTCTCGATTCGGAGAGACTCTCAAGACGTTGCCGTTACGGTGCAACCGACGAAAAGGGAGAGCCGAACGATCTTTGGCGAGAAAAAAGACGAATGGATGATCGGGATCGGCAGTCATGTCTCCATTGAAAAGGGGAACCCGGGATTAGCGATAGTGAAGGCCGTACAGCAAACCTACGACTATGCGAAGCTAACCCTCGTGGCCCTATACAAAATGATCAGTGGTGAGGTTTCGCCGCGCAATCTGGGGGGGCCGATTCTGATTGCGCAGATGGCCGGTCAACAGGCGCAGGAGGGGTTAGGAAGTTTTCTCGGGTTTGTGGCGATTTTGAGCATAAACCTCGGGGTCCTAAACCTTTTACCGATCCCCGTTCTTGACGGTGGACATCTGCTGTTTTTCATAGTTGAAGCCCTAATCGGTAGACCCGTTGCGGTTAGACATCGAGAGGTAGCTCAACAGGTGGGAATTTTTCTTTTAATGCTGCTGATGATTTATGCGTTTTACAATGACATCGCCAGGTTTTTTGAAAAACAGGTTGGTGGATGAGAGTTATCGGTATCGACACGGCAAGCGCTACGGCAAGTGTGGCCGTGGTTGAAAATGGATT
>Ga0209382_10001523_pt1 | contig 36250 bp, 32 predicted proteins | sample SoiMetdeltSBSDD5_FD_187599 | JGI IMG/M metagenome (GOLD analysis project Ga0209382, IMG submission 187599) | Bulk soil microbial communities from a Populus tree surrounding site in Tennessee, USA - Soil MetaG P. deltoides SBSDD5 (SPAdes) (version 2) | ecosystem: Environmental > Terrestrial >... | reverse complement strand
GGGCCTCGCCCGCTCAGGGCCCGATGCCCCCCGGCTCCCCGAACGACCCGGACATCCGCTCGGTCCAGGTGGACATGACCGCGTCCGCGGGCAGCCCCAACCCGGCGAGCTCCTGGGCCAGGGGATGTTCCCCGAGCTCGAGGCTGACGCCCTCGTCCCCGACCAGGATCTGCGCCCCGGCCCCTCCCTGGGTGAACGGCGTCCGGCAGGCGACGCCGTCGATCATCGTGTAGGTCACCATCGGCGCCGGCGCCATCACGTCGTCACCACCCCGGGGAAGCGTCAGTCGCAGCACGAGCTCCCCGCCCATGCTCAAGCTCGCGGTTACCGAGTCGTCCCGGTAGTCGAGCGTGATCTCCTCGACCGACTTGGGGAACCCCCAGATCAACCGCCCGGCCTCGCAGGTGAACCCCTGGTCGACTGGCAACCCGTAGATGTACGTGCCCGGCTCGCCGAGCCCGCCCCGCGGCACGACGAAGAAGGTGATACCGATCTCCAGGTAGTCCCCGAGATCGTTGTCCCGGTAGTCGATCACGGCGATCACCAGCTGGCACCGGCCCGGCGCCGACTCGACGACCTCGAACGCATCCGGCACCATCCGCTGCCCCGCGTCGAGATCGACCTCGAACATCGCCGTGCCCGCCGACGCGTCCCGCACCACGCACGGCAAGCTCACAACCCGCCCGCCAACCTCGTACACACCCCCGCCGGCAGCCGTCGAAGTCATGCCCTCACCCTCCCCACGAAGTGGCCCAGCCAGGCGGCATTCTTACCCAAACCGGCCCCCGATCGAGGTTTCGACCACCCCTGCCGTCCGGCTATCCTGTCCTGTCCACCACAAGCCCCCATCGTCTAGTGGCCTAGGACACCACCCTCTCAAGGTGGCGACACGGGTTCGAATCCCGTTGGGGGTGCCACAAGAAAGACCTGGTCAGCGCCGGTTTTCCTGGCCTTGTGCAGACGTCTGTCCAGCGGGGCGGCGGCTCCGTGCCCATGTCTTGCCCATGAGGTGATGGGAGAGTAGGCACTGGGAGCGTGCGCGGTTCGATCCGCCGCCGAGGTGCGGCCTGGGAGCTGCGGGTTTACCTGGGCCGCGACCCGGTGAGCGGGCGCCCGCGCTATGCGAGCCGCACCGTCCACGGCCCCCGTCCCACCGCCGAGCGCGCCCTGCGGGACATGGTCGTGGCCGCGGAGGCGGGCGCCACCCATCGGGCAGGGGCCACCTTCGGGGAACTGTGCGAGGCGTGGCTGGCCGCGGCAGGCAGCCACCTGGCGGCCAACACGGTGACCGAGACCCGCCGCATCCTCGACACGGTGCTGCTACCGGCGCTGGGAGATGTGCCGCTGGCGGCGTTGCGGCCCGAGCACCTCGACGATCTGTACGCCCGCCTGCTGCGTTCCGGGGGACATGACGCCAGGCCCCTGGCGGGCGGCAGCGTGCGACGCATCCACGGGGTGGCCCGCCGGGCGCTGACGGTGGGGGTGCGCTGGGGCTGGCTGGGCGCCAACCCCGCGTTGGTGGCCATGCCCCCGCGCACGATCACCCGGCCGATCCAACCACCCAGCCCGGACCAGGTGGGCCAGCTGCTGGCGGCCGCTCGCAGCGACCCCGATCTGGCAGCATTCGTCTTCCTGGCGGCGGCCACCGGCGCCCGTCGCGGTGAGCTGTGCGGGCTGCGCTGGCGCGATCTCGACGCCGCCAATGGCCAGCTCGACATCGTACGCACCATCATCATCGTCGACGGCCACCGTGTGGAGGCCCCCACCAAGACCCGCCAGTCCCGGCGGATCGCGCTCGACGGGCCCGCCTGCGCGGTGCTGGATGCGCAGCACCGCCGAGCCGAGCACCGGGCGACCCAGGCAGGCGTCGCCCTGGACGCCGCCGCCTTCGTGTTCAGCCACGATCCCGACGGGCGCCGCCCGTGGCGGCCGGACTCGACCAGCCGCGCCTTCCACCAGCTGTGCCACAAAGTGGGCCTCGACGGCGTGCGCCTGCACGATCTGCGACACTTCGCCGCCACCGGGCTGCTCACCTCCGGCATCGACCTGCGCACCGTCGCCGGCCGGCTCGGGCACTCGAAGGCCTCCACCACCCTCAACGTGTACGCCGCGTTCGTCCCCGCCGCCGACCGGCGTGCGGCCAAGGCGATATCCCGGTTGCTGGGTGGCTCGTCTCGCCAGGATGGGCTCATGCCGGCAGCCGGACCCGAACACGCCTTGGTTCGGGGCGACACGGCTGCCGTTGCGGCCACCGGACCGACCGAGGTGCTTTCCACAACCGATGCCCGAACAAGGCTGTCGCAGATCGCCACAGAGCTCGAGCGCCAAGGAGCCACCGCAGCGCCGGTCGCGTTCGGCAGTCACCGCCGGCCCCAAGCTGTCATCATCCCGTGGAACCTGTGGCTCGAGATCCTGACCGCCCTCGCGGACCGCGTGGGGGGCTAGGGACGCTCGAGACCCGCTCGACGGGTCCGGGACTGAACGGCGCTCGGACGTTGCCGCCGGGAGGCTCGACCGCGATCCCGACCGCGATCGCTTGGCACCGATCAAGGGAGACCTCACGTGCGTGCCCAACGACGACGTTGACCTGTGACGGATTCCCGCCAGCCAAGATCCACTCGGTGCCACGGATGTCCCGGCCGATGCGGCCTGGTGCCGGGACCCGAAGAGGCGCCGTTGTGCTCAACGGCACGCTCGTCGTGGGCACGGGCATCGGCTCGCGCACGCGCACGGGTTCCAGTCCCGGCGAGTTCGCGGCCAACACTCCCTCGTCGATCATCGCGCTCTGCGTGTCGCACACCCGCGGCTTCGAGGTACCGGAGATCGGTGCGGCAAAGTCGAGGTGAGCGAGGGCAAGGTGTCGCTAACTCAGCGACGGCTCGCTACGAGGAGACGACTTCGCCCGAACCTCGCTCCGCCAATCATCTGCTTCCTGGCGAAGCCTTGAGTCCCATTGGACGATCAGCACGAATCCGACGAGGAAGACGGTGAGGGCGCCGACGGCCGCCCAGATCGGGGAACCCACCTGGATGGCCACGAATGCCCAGCCCGCAAGCACGGCTGGATAGATCAAGGCCGTTGCGAGTGGCTCGTCAATGCCGACAGGCAATTTCCAATGTCCAAACGCCGGGACAACTTCGTGTGGTCGTCGCTGGAACTGGCCATCCTGTAGATACATGTCCAGCTCCAACCGCCGACCGAACTCGATGAGGTAGTGGCATCGCTTGATACCGAAGATCTCGTAGGCGAGGAGACCTAGCGTAACAACGAACCCAAACACACCGGCCGCAACGAGCACGCCGCTGCTCGAAGATTCGGTGGCCTGCACGACGAGGAACAGACCACCACTGGAGGCAATGGGCAGGAAGCCAAGGAGTTTGGCACGAAAGTCGTCGATGGAATGATAACTGGCACAGGTCTGGTCATAAGCCCGTTCCGTAGCCGGTGACACACGCTTGACCAACTCACCTGATGGATCGGCAGTCAACTCATCCTCCCCTGGTAACGACTCGCCGCGGGGCCTATTCATCGAGCACAGTTCCCATCTTCTCGAACTCCCGCTTGACGGCGTTCATCACGTGCGAGATGCGCACCGGCGAGCCATCGGCCGCGGCGAGATACGACGACGCCAGCGCAACGTTGGTGATGTTGCCTCCGCTCAGCCGGTAATTGTCCGCCAGCTGCGCGAGGTCGATGTCACCGTCGATCGGGGTCTCGGGAGGCCAGGCGAGCCTCCAGAGATGTTGGCGCTCTGCCGCCTCGGGGAAAGGGAAGTGCACGACGAACGCCAGTCGCCGGAGGAACGCTTCGTCGAGGCTCTCGAGCATGTTGGTCGTGAGGATCGTGAGGCCCTCGTGGGACTCCATCTTCTGCAGCAGGTACGAGACCTCGATGTTGGCGTACCGGTCATGCGCGTCGCTGACCTCCGACCGTTTGCCGAACAAGGCATCGGCCTCGTCGAAGCACAGGATCGCGTTCGAGGTCGCCGAGTAGATCTTGTCGAGGTTCTTCTCGGTCTCACCCACCCACTTGCTGACGACACCGGCGAGATCGATGGCGAACACATCGAGCCCGACGCTGTGGCCGATGACCTCGGCCGCGAGCGTCTTGCCGGTGCCGGGAGGCCCCGCGAACAGGCACGGGGTACCACGGCCCCGCGAGAGCTTGCTCCCGAAGCCCCACGGCCCCATGACCGTCTCGCGATATGTCACCCAGACGCAGATCTGACGCAGCTGTTCGAGCACATCGGGCGGGAGGACGATGTCGTCCCAGCCGTGGCGGGGCTCGATGCGCGCCGCCAGCTTGCCGATCTCGTGGCCAGACTGCGATCGGGCGGATCGGAAAACGGCCTCGACCGTGGCGGCGCCGTCGCAGCGCTTGGTCCGCGCCGCCGCCCCGGCTCGGTCCCATTGCAAGTGGCTGGAGGCCGAGGCCGAGGCCTCCGCGATCTGGCCTGATGTGAGGACGAACCGATCGGCGAGCCGCTCGAGATCCGGCGCGTCGAGGGACAAGCCGCGCGACGCGAGCTCCGACGCCCATGCCTGCTGCCGCAGGTCCGATGGCAGTGCCGGCAGCGGGACTTCGATGACGCCGATCGGGTCACCAAGGCGGGCCGCCGACTGCGCCCCTGACTGCGCCCATGACTGCGCGCCGGCCAGCATCACCGGTGTGGGTCTCGAGGCTGCCTTTGTCAGTTCGCTGAGCAGAGCCTGGAGATCCTCCCGGCGATCGTCGGCGCGCAGGACGTCGACGTCAGCCAGGAACAGGCAGGCGTCGACGAGCCGGGCCTCGCGGAAGGCGAGCGCGAGCGAGTCCGCGAACTGACCGCCCGACGGGGACAGGCGCGTGACGTCGACTGCGAGCAGGCCGACGCCGCGGGCCGCCGCCACCGCCTCCGCGACCTGTCGGTGACCGCCACCCGGCGGCCCGCAGAAGTAGAGGGGCGGCAGTCGTTCCCCACGCTCTGGTCGGGCGAGGCGGGCGAGGGCGCGGCGAGTGCTGTCGGTGAGGAAGAGATCGTCGAGGCTCGTCGCCGGATGGGTGAGCTCGGAGAAGCCTGCGAGGCGGGCATCGAGTCCCGTCCCGCCCGTCAGCAGGCGCACGAGCTGGTCGTCGAGCTTGACGACCCGCGCCAGCAACGACGGCTCGAACCGGCCGGGGTCGGCAACCAGCCGGACGATGCCATGCCGAACCAGCGGCGCATCGGCCGAGAAGTGCACGCGACCGGCGGTTCGATCGCCTGGCGAGCTGGCCAGCAGGTCGAGCGTCAACGCGACGGTCGGGCGACGCATGGTGACGTCGTCTTGGAGGTAGGCGAAGACCCGTTCGTAGCGGAGGTCGGCCTCGACGGCACAGGCGACAGCAACGATGTCGAGCTCGAACTGCGTGAGGCCCAACTCGTGCGCCAGGTTCATGAGCTGCGGCGGTGCGTCGGCCGCGTCGACGAGCACATGGGGCGGCGGTCGCAGAGGTAGGCGCGAGGTGAGCGGCGCCCGTTGCAGGATCTCCGCCACGTCCTCCGGCGTGACGTAGAGGCCTCGAAAGGCGTCGGTGGCCGTCGTGTCGCCGGTCGCGACGGTGACCTCGGCGACGGCTCGCTCGAGCAGCGCGTCGAGACGGCGCAGCGTCGGCGCTAGCGCGGCGGTGCTCGCCCCGGTGGGCGCCGTCATCTTCGTCACGCCGTCACCCCCCATCACCCCCGTCACCCCGGCACCTGAACCGCGCCGTGCATCGCGGCGATCGCTTCGCATCGGCCGCGCGCCTGGAGCTTCCCCAGGATGTTGTGGACGTGGTTCTTGACCGTCGGCAGCGCGATGGCGAGCCGGCGTGCGATCTCCTTGTTGGCCAGGCCCTGTCCCACCAGCGCGAGCACCTCGCGCTCACGGGCGGTGAGGCGTTCGTCCAGTCGTGCCGCGGGTGGACGGGTCGCAGACCGCGCGACCTGGCGCAGGAGCGTCGCCGCGACACGCGGCGAGCACACGAGCTGGCCTGCGCCGACGGCACGGATCACGTCGATCAAGGTGGTCAGCGATTCGTCGCGCGTGACATAGCCGGAGACGCCCGCCTTGGCCCAGGCGATGACGTCCCCGTCATCGTCCCCGACCGCGACCGCGATCACCTCGGCATCCGCCGCCACCGTCCGCACCGCGGCGACGATCTCGGAGGCCTTGGACGCCGCTTCGTCCACCAGCACGAGTTGCGGTTGCCGTGCCGCCAGTAGCTCGAGGCCGTCCTCCACATGGGCGGCGACGCCGACAACGTCGATCTCGGGGTGGCGCCCGAGGATCTCCCGCAGACCCTCCCGGTACAGCAGGACGTCGGCGACGACGAAGACCGTCGTCGGCTCGACGCCGTTGCCCGCGCCGTCGACCGCCCCGTTGCCCGAACTGTGTCCGCCCACGTTCATGGTCCTCGATTCCGAGGTCCCGATCCGGTCGTGAGAGTACAAGTCCACCGGCCTGACCGTCGAGGGCTTTCTCGCTGCTCAGGCGGCCTGGATCATTGGAACCTGTCCCCTACGGCATCCGCCTGAACCCAAGGATCCATGGGCTGGTTCAGGCATATCGATCCATGGCTCGCCCGCGGTGTCGGCCCTGACAATGGCCACAGGTATGAGGCAATGAGCGGGAGCAGGGTTCTACTGGTGGGACGGCTGATGACGCGCGAGATGGTCGAGGGACTCATCGAGTCGCAGCCCGATATCGACGTGGTGGGATCAGTCGACTTCGGCGCCGAGCTCGCGGTCGAAGTCGACCGCACGGATCCGACGATCGTCGTTCTCGCCGACGGCGAGGACAAGATCGAGGCCTCCTGCGACGACCTCCTCCGGGCGCGGCCCCACCTGACGGCGTTGGCCGTTGTCGACCGCGGCCGCGAGAACTTCCTGTGCGAGCTGCGGCCGCATCGGACGCCGCTCGGGCCACTGCTGCCGGGTGACCTCATCGCCCTGCTCCGCTCGCAGGGACGTCCGGAGGCGCCGTGAGCCTCGTCATCGACGCCGTCGACGCCACGCTCAAGGAGCTCCTCACGCGGCGCGTCCAGCAGCTGCAGCTTCCGACGCCACCGGTCACGGCCGCGCAGGTCGGGTTCCAACCGCCGGACCGCGAATGGCGCAGCGTCGTGAAGGGACTCGGTGCCCGGCTGGGGCTGAACGTCTACCTCGTCGACCTCAGGGAGAACCGCCGGCTGCGATCGAACGAGCGGATCGCCTACCGCGACGCCGGCTCGGTGATCGAGGAGCCAGCGCCGATGCGCCTGGATTGCCACTACCTCATCACCGCGTGGAGCCCGGCTACCGAAGCGGCCGGGCGCACGGTGGCGGAGCACATGCTGCTGTCCGACGTCGTGACGGTGTTGAACGCCGTGCCGGAGCTCGTGCCCCGTCAGGTGTTCACGCCTGGTGGCCTGCCGGCCCTGTTCCCGACCCGGCTGGCCGACAGCCCGCTGCCCGTCGCACTGACCCCGCCCGAGGGGTTCCCGAAGCTCGCCGAGTTCTGGGGGACCATGCTCGGCCAAGCCCATCCCTGGAAGCCGGCGGTCTATCTCGTCGTGACGGTGCCGGTGCTGGCGGAGCCCGACACCGCCGGCGCCGACGTGACGACCGTGATGACCGAGTACCGCCACGACGCGCAGGCCGACAGCGCCGAGCTGGTGCTGCACATCGGCGGTGTCGCGCTCGATGCCTCGGTCGCCCCGGCGACGCCCATTCCCGGCGCCTGGATACGGCTTGACGACGCCGCCGGCCAGATCCTCGGCACCACGCACGCCAACGAGCGCGGTGAGTTCACCTTCGGGGGCCTGGCGCCCGGCAGCTACGCCCTGACGGCGCGTGCGCCCGGGCACGCCGCGCCCCCGACGCTTCCGATCACCGTGCCGGCGCCATCCGGCCGGTACGACCTCCAGTTCAACTAGCCCGACGACCCCGAGCGGAACGAAGGAACGCCATGACGCAACTCGCCGGCTACCCGGGTGTCTACACCGAGGAATTCACACCCCCCTCACCGATCGAAGGCGTCGGAACGAGCACCGCCGCGTTCGTGGGCACAGCGGAGAAGGGGCCGATCGGAATCCCCACGCAACTGGGGAGCTGGGACGCGTTCGTCTCGACGTTCGGTGGCTTCCTCGTCGAGCAGCCGGCGAGCTGGCTCGCCCCCGCCGTCTACGGCTTCTTCCAGAACGGCGGGACCGACTGCTTCATCGTTCGGGCCGGCACCGGCACGCACGCGACGAGAAATCTCGACACCCGCCGGGCCCCGAGTGAGCCGCTGCTGGTCGTGGAAGCGCGAGAGGAGGGCCCGGGTGGGGGGGCGATCGCAATCGAGGTCAAGGACAGCAGCCTGCTGGCGAAGGGCCTCGGCGCCGGTCCCGGCGTCCTGTCGACCCATCGGGCCAAGAGGAGCCTCAACCAGGTGCTGCCCACGACGTCGGGCAGCGACCGGCACACGATCACCGTCACAACCAACAACGCGCCCTTCCGTGTCGGCGAGCGCGTGGTCGTTCAGGACGACAACCAGATGTCGCAAGAACTGATCGTCGCCGCGAAGCTGGGCACCACCAAAGTGATACTCGACGCCGACGTCCCCGGGACCTACTCGTACAACACCAACGGACGCCTGCGTTCGGCCGACATCGTCAATGGCCAACGCGACATCCTCGTCGAGGTACCCGCCGGCGTTCGCCTGGCGCAGGTGCTCCCGCATGGCACCACCGTGAGCATCGGGCCCGACTTTCGCACCGTCGAGACCGCCGGCGACAGTCCGGCTGGGCCGACCGTACGGCTGACCACGGCCATGACGACGACGTACGACCTCGACGTCGCCGCCGGGCCCACCGTGGGTTCCGCCGAGTTCGACTTCATCGTCACCAAGGGCTCCGACAAGGAGGAGTTCCTGTTCCTGTCGATGCACCCCGAGCACCCGAACTACTGGGCATCGAGGGTGGAGTCGGATCTCATCACCGTGCGGGACTACGAGCCACCGCCCGCGAACCCCGCGGCCGACCCGCGACCGGACGTCACCGGCGGTCCAGCCGGCGGACCGGTCACCTTGCCGGCCGGGCAGCCCGATGACCGGGCCCTCGCGTGGTCGAACCTCATCGCCAATCCCAAGGCACAGCTCGACACGCTGCGTCCCTTCGAGGAGATCGACATCGTCTGCATCCCCGGCGCGACGTCGCAGGCCGCCCAGGTGGCGATCGTCGAGCACTGCGAGGACACGCGTCGCTTCGCCATCCTCGACTCCGGCTTTGACAACGATCGAGCGGCGATCGAGGCACAGGTCGACACCGTCCGCGGCACGAGGATCGACCGCCCCGGCCACGCCGCGCTCTACTACCCGTGGATCCGCGTCTCCCACCCGACAACGAACCGTGCCGAACACTGGCCGCCGTCCGGGCACATCGCCGGTCTCTATGCCCGCACGGACGCGCGAGGCGTCCACATCGCGCCCGCCAACGACGGCCTGCGCGGGGCGTTCGGGCTCGAGTTCCGCCTGACCGACCTCGAGCAGGCTCCCTTGAACCTGAACGGGATCAACGTCTTGCGAATCTTCCCGGATAGCGCGCAGCCAGTCGTGTGGGGAGCCCGGACAACCCAATTGCAGAACAAGTATTGGAAATACGTGAGCATTCGTCGGCTCTTTTTGTTCATGGAGAAGTCGATTGAACAGGGCATTCGCTGGGCCGTCTTCCAGCCGAACAATCAAGAGCTGTGGCAGCAGTTGAAGCGGTCCATCGGCGATTTCCTCACGCGGGTTTGGCGCGACGGCGCGCTGTTCGGCGAGACGCCGGCGGAGGCCTTTTACGTACGCATCGACGAGGCCTTGAACCCCGAGTCGGAACGCGCACTCGGCCGACTCTATATCGAGATCGGGGTGCGCCCCGCGTATCCAGCAGAGTTCATCGTGATGCGCATCGGGATTTGGGAAACCGGCTCATCGATTTCAGAAGCGTGATGGGAGCGAACTCATGGTAGGTGAACGCAAAGACCCGTTCATCAACTTCAACTTCACCATTCAGATCGACGGTATCAACCGAGCGGCGTTCCACGAGTGCTCGGGTTTCAATTCGACAATCGACGTCATCGAACACCGCGAGGGGGGTAAGCCGGCCACCAAGCTTCCGGGCCAGGTGAAGTACGGCAACGTGACCCTGAAGCGAGGCATCACGGACGACAACCAGCTGTACACGTGGCACGAGCGGGCTGCGGCCGGCAAGGTCGAACGCCGCAACGGATCGATCGTGCTCAGAGATCGCCTTGGCAATCAGACCGCTCGCTGGAACTTCTACGACGCGTGGCCAACCAAATGGGAAGGCCCAGCGCTCAGCTCCGAGGGCACCGATGTCGCAATCGAGACGCTCGAATTGGTCGTCGAACGGCTGGAGCGGGAGTGATGGTGTTGCAGACCGAGGTCGAGTTCGAGCTCCCCAAGGGATACCTCGACACGGAGGGCACGCTGCACCGCGACGGAGTCATGCGGCTGGCGACCGCTGCCGACGAGATCCTGCCACTCCGTGAGGCGAGCGTTCAGAAGAATCCGGCGTATCTCGCGGTGATCGTTCTGTCGCGAGTGGTCACGCGTCTGGGTGATCTACGAATGGTCACGCCGACGACGATCGAGAATCTGTTCGCGTCTGACGTTGCCTATCTGCAGGACCTCTACAACAAGATCAACCACGACGTCGACGGCACAACCGTCGCCAGCTGCCCGCAATGCAACCACGAGTTCGAACAAGAGGCCCCCACGGTGGGGCGATCATAGGCTACCCCCTCGATCTCCTGTATGAGGAGGTGGCCTTTCTTGCCTATTACTTCCACTGGGATCTGAGCACGATCATGGCCATCGAACACGACGATCGGCGAACGTTCATCGAGGCGATCAGCCGGCTCAATCAGCGTGCCAACGAGGAATCCCACCTTGCCTGATGCCGCGCACGTCCCGTTTCGTCCCGCCACCCTGCGCCGTCACGCGCCGCGATGGCGACCCCTGCTCATTCGGGCTCGGCCGTGGCACGGGTTGCCGGCGCGCCTGCGCGTGGTGGGGTCCATGCAGTGCCTGCGGTCTGCGCGGGTGGTGGGGTGGCGAGACGCGCCGCCGCGAACCCTGCGGCTGACCATCGGGTCGGCCCGCACGATCGAGCGGTTGCGCACCGTGGTGGTGGCTCCGCGCGTCGACGGCGCGCGGGCGGGTCGCGCCACGTCGCAAGCGCCGGCCCGGCCGGTCACCGGCCACACGCGCCGCGCGTCGCCGCTTGCACCGCACCTGGTGGCCCCACTCGCCTCCCCCGCGGTCCACCGCCGCACCGAACTGCGATCGGTGACGCACCACCTCGCCCACGACCATCGTGTCGATCGCAGCATCGTCGAGCGGATAGGGCAGCGGCGCGAGCCAGAACGATCGGTGCGCGCCCCCGCCCCCGCCCCGCCGCCGGCGCCGCCGCTCCAGCCGTCGACGCCCGCACCGCCGATGGTCGTGCTGCACCGGCCCGACGCTGCGGGGAAGCGTCCGGCCCACCCCGACGAACGCGCGCCGGCGGCGTCGACCGACGGCATCAGCGAGGCAGCGGTCCGTCCGCCGGCGCCGTCCGAGCGCGCAACGTGGACCGACGCCGCCATCGACGACGTTGCCGACCGGGTGCTGCGGCTCATGGACCGACGGGCCCGCGCCCAGCGAGAACGTCTGGGGTCGATCTAGATGGGACTCAACCACGCCCTCCTCCGCAACGAGGACACCGGCGACGAATTCGAAGTCCTGTTCAACCCCGCCGAGTACAGCCTCAGCAAGGACAACGTGATCGCGCAGGCCAGCGCGTTCGGCAGCGGGTCGCCGCTCCTCCAGTTCGTCAACGGGAACGTCAAGACGCTCGAGATGGAGCTGTTCTTCGACACCTACGAGCGCCATGCCCACGTCGACGCCGATCCCCACAGCGACGTCCGCAGCCTGACCAGCAAGGTCACGGCGCTGATGGAGATCAATCCCGCCACCCACGCCCCGCCGCTCGTGACGTTCACCTGGGGCGAGTTGTCGTTCACCGGCGTGCTCGTGCGCGCCAACCAGCGCTTTACGATGTTCGTCGAGTCCGGCGTCCCGGTGCGCGCCCAGCTCCAAGTCTCGTTCCAGGAGTACAAGGAGCCGCTCGACGAGGCCAAGGAGGTTAAGCGCGAGACGGCCGACCACACCCGTCGCCACGAGGTCGGCGACGGTCAGACGCTCAGCGCGATCGCGTGGAGCGTCTACCACGACCCCGGCAAGTGGCGGCCGCTGGCGATCGCCAACGACCTCGTCGAGGTGCGCCGCCTCCGGCCGGGAAGCGTCCTCGACGTCCCCGTCCTGCCGTACCGCGATCCGGCAACCGGAGAGGTGTACACGTGATCGCCCGCGCCGCCTACGTCCCGGACTATGACGTCGTGCTCGACGGTCGGCGATTGCCGGCGGATCTGCGTTCGACCATCACCGCAGTGCGCTTCGACGAGGCACTGGAAGGGGCCAGCCGGGTCGAGCTTCAGTTCGCCAACGTCGGCCTGCGCTTGTTGGACCGCCCGGGGTTCGACCTCGACGTGCCGCTCGAGCTGTCGTTGGGCTATCGCCCGCAGGGCCTGGAGCCGGTGTTCACGGGCTCGATCACGGGCGTGGACCCCACGTTTCCGTCCGGTGGGATGCCCACGCTCACCCTCAACGCCCAGGACGCCACGAGCCGGCTCACCAAGAGCCGCAAGGACCGCGCCTTCCCGCACTACCTGACCGACGGGGCAATCGCCGCGCTCGTGGCGGCCGAGAACGGCCTCGTGCCTCGCAGCGACCTCGTCGCCGCCGGGGTCGGCGGCGTGGGGGCGTTCGCCGAGCAGCCCCGGTACCAGTACAAGCAGAGCGACCACCAACTGCTCCGTCAGATCGCCGCCGAGTACGGCTACGAGATCTGGGGCGACGGGCCGTTCCTGAACATCCGGTTCCTGACGCCGGGGCTGCCGGCACCGGACATCGAGCTGCACTGGGGGCGGTCGCTGGTCGACTTCACGCCGCGCCTCACGAGCATCGGCCAGGTGGCGGCCGTGCGTGCCCACATCTGGGTCGAGGCGCTCAAGACCCAGATCGGCGTCGAGGTCACGTGGGACGGCGAGCGGCTCGCGGTGCGGGTGCTGCCCGCGGTGTTCGCCGAGCAGGACGACACGATCGAGGCGACGCTCACCATCCCGGACGTGCCGGTCGACAGCGCCCCCGACGCGATCAAGTGGCTGATCGGAGAGATGCGCCGCCGGGTCAACGGACGGCTTACGGCGAGCGGGAGCGCCGTGGGCGATCCGCGCTTCCGGGCCGGACGCGTCATCGCCGTGACAGGCCTCGGCGACCGGTTCAGCGGGCGCAACTACCGGCTGACGAGCGTCGCACACACGCTCGACCAGGGCGGATACCGCACCCGATTCCAGGTGCGCAAGGAGGTGGTGTGACTGTGGAACTCGATCTGATCGGCCTGCTCACCGGCGATGCCGGCGCCCCGAGCGACGGCAGCGACGACAACCGTCCCCGCGTCAGCGGCGTCATCCCCGCCGTGGTCACGAACGTCCGCGACCAGAAGAACCTGGGCCGGGTGAAGGTCCGGTTCGCGTTCACCGGTCGGGTCGAGTCGCGATGGGCGCGGGTCGCGGTCCCGTGGGCAGGAGCCAAACGCGGCGCCTACTTCGTTCCCGAGGTCGACGACGAGGTGCTCGTCGCGTTCCGCGACGGCAACCTCAAGGACCCGTACGTCCTCGGCTTCCTGTGGAGCGACACGATGGTGCCGCCGCCCGAACCCGGGCCCACGCCGCGCCGCAGCGCGATACGCAGCAGGACCGGCCACCGCGTCGTGTTCGACGAGGGCGGCGGGCAGGAGTCGGTCCTCATCGAGAGCGCCAAGGGACATCGGGTCATGCTGGCGGACCACGCCAAGGCGTCAGACATCGAGCTGCACGTCGCCGGCGGCCGCGCCAGCGTGAAGCTCAACTCCGACGGCGGGACGGCCACGGTCACGGTCAACGATTCCGGGACGATCTCGCTCGACGCGCCCGGAGGAAAGGTCACCATCATCGCCGCCAGCATCGAGCTGACGGCCAGCGGCACCATCAGCCTCGACGGCCAGACCGTGTCGGTGATGGGGCACCAGCTCGTGAAGATCAACTCGTGAGGCGATGACGTGTTCGCGGCGCGTGTGACCGACACGACCAGTCACCTGCCCCCGATGGCGGGCGCGATCTCAGGACCGGGCGTGCCCACCGTGATGATCGAGGGGCTCCCGGCGGCCGTCGCGGGCGACTCGGTCGCGTGCACCCCACCGCCACCACCCCCACATTCGAACACCTTCCCGTCGGGGAGCCTCAAGGTCCGCATCGGCGGCCGAGCGGCCCTCAGGGTCGGCGACTCCGCCGGCTGCGGCGCAAGGATCATCCGCGGCGCGACCCGGGTGCAGATCGGCTGACCATGCCCGACACCTTCCTCGGGCGCGGCTGGTCGTTCCCCGTCTCGTTCGGCGCGGACGGCGACGTCTCGATGGTCGAGGGGGCCGACGACGTGCACGAAGCGGTGCGGCTCATCCTCGAGACCGAGCCGGGCGAGCGGGTGATGAGGCCCGAGTACGGCTGCGGGCTGCGCAGGTTCGTCTTCGCGCCGATCAACACGACCACCTGCACGCTCGTGCGGCGCCAGGTCGAGGAGGGCCTGACCCGATGGGAACCTCGCATCGACGTGGACGCCGTCAGGGTCGTCACCGACGAGGCCAAGTCGGGGCGGCTGCTGATCCACATCGATTACCGGGTCCGTTCGACCAACACCTTCTACAACCTCGTCTATCCCTTCTACCTGTGGGAAGGGCGACCATGAGCGGGGAGCTCGCCCGCATCGAGGGCCGGGTGCCCGCGTATCTGCCCCGCTGGCGGGCGCGGAGCGCAAGCAGCGGGCTCGCCGTGCTGCACGCTTTGTCCCACGTCACCGGCATCGTCGGGCAGTCGCTCGATCGCGCCCCGGACAAGCACTTCCTGGCATTCCTCGACGCCATGGGCGTCACCCTGCTGCCGCCGCGCCCGGCCCGCGCCCCGCTCGTGTTCACGGTGACGCCCGACGCACCGGTCGACTTCTCGCTGCCACAGGACAGCCAGGTGGGAGCGGTGATCCCGCCGCCCCTCCCCTCGTCGGTCGCCAGCACCGCCGGCGCGTCGCTGTCACCGACCCCCGCACCGGTCGTGTTCGCGACCGACCGCTCCATCTCGCTCGTGCGGGCCACCCTCGGCGCCGTCGTGAGCATGGTCCCAGCCACGGACAGCTACGCCCTTCACTCCGAGGTCGCCGGACCCACCCGCCTCTTCGCCGACCTCGAACAGATTCCGCATCACCTCTACCTCGGTCACGACACGTTGTTCGAGCTTCCCGCGTCGGCCGTCGTGTCGCTCCAGGTGGGCGTGCACGGCGGCGGGCGAACCGGTGCCGAGCTCCGCTGGGAGTACTGGACGGACGAAGGGTGGCTGGCCTTCGAGCCCGTCGTCGATCAGACCCGTGGGCTCAGCATCGACGGTGAGATCGTCCTCCGGAAGCTGTGCGGGCCGGCCGCGGCCAAGACCACGGTTGGCGGCACCGAGAGCTACTGGATCCGCGGCCGGGCCGTCGCCCCGCTGCCGCGACCCGGCGCCGGTGATCCGCCGCTCATCGACACGTTTCGGGCCCGCGTCGGCATCGGCCACCAGAGTCTGCCGCTCGACGCGGCCTTCGCCGACGGCCTGCGGCTCGACACGAGCAAGGAGTTCATGCCGTTCGGACCGCAGCCGTCGGTCGGGAACGCGTTCCTGATCGCCTGCGACGACGCGTTCAAGCGCGAAGGGGCGCGCATCGAGCTGCTGGTCGATCCGTCGCCGGAGAACGACGCGACCTCGTCGGGGCAGAAGCTCGCCTGGGAGTACAGCGCCAGGCCGGGCGTGTGGAAGCCGCTCACGACGACCGACGAGCTGTTCGAGGGCGGCACCGCGGCGCGCCGGGTCACGTTCGGGCGGCCGGACGATTGGGCCAAGGTGGCGGTGAACGGTGACAGCCAGTTCTGGGTCCGGGTGCGCCTGACCGAGGGAACCTACGGCGGCCCCCTCCCGGCGACGCCCTTCACACCCCCCGTGTTGAAGGCGATGACGGTGACCTACACGGTCGAGACCGGACCCCGCGTGCCCGACCACTGCCTGTCCCTGAACCGGTTCGAGCTCCGAGATCACAGCGAGGCATGCCGGTGGGGTCGTGATCCGTTCGAGCCGCTGATTCCGGTGCCCGACCATGTGCCGGCGCTGTACCTCGGCTTCACGCATCGGCTCCCGGTCGGGCTCGTCAGCGTGCTGGCCAGCGTCGAGGACGAGGCGAGTGCCGGGACCGAACCGTCGCCATCCGCGGTCGATTGGGAGTACTGCTCACCGCACGGCTGGAGCGAGCTGCTGGTCCTCGACGAGACCGGCGGGTTCCAGCGGACCGGCATGATCGAGTTCATCGGCCCCACGGATCTGGTGGCCGACGCAGGGCCCGACGGTCCGCTGTACTGGATCCGCGCCGTGTGGCGGCACGTCGACGCCCAGCCCGCAGCGATCGGGCTCGCCGGCCTGCATCTGAACGCCGTGTGGGCGACTCATCGCAGCTCGGTGCGCGGCGAGGTCCTCGGCCGTAGCGACGGCTCGCCGTCACTCGTGCTCCGGACCCGGCACGGTCCGGTCCTCGGCGGCGAGACCATCGAGGTGCAGGAGTGGCGTGGCTCGGGGCGCAGCTGGGAAACCCTCTTCGCCGACGTACCGCACGACGAGCTCCATCTCGATCGCGACGCAACCGGGTCCGTCGTGGGCGTCTGGGTCACCTGGCATCACCGGCCCCACCTCTACAGCTCGGGCCCGCGCGCCCGGGACTACGCGATCGAACGGCGCGACGGACTCGTGCGCTTCGGCGACGGGTCCGCGGGGATGCTCGTGCCGCCCGGCGCGCCGGTGCGCGCCAGCTACGACTACGACGCAGGCACGGCCGGCAACCTGCCCGTGGGGACGATCACCCAGCTCCTGAGCGCGGCCCCGTACGTCGAGGCCGTGTCCAACCCCCTGCCCGCCAGCGGCGGGGCGGACGGCGAGGTGCTGGACGAACTGGTCGCCGGTCGCGCCGCGCGCCGGGTCAACACCCCCCGCCCGGGCCGCGCCGAGCGCACGGGCGTGTGGCGCCGTGGTCCGCAACAGCTGCGGCATCGCGGCCGCGCGCTCGCGGCATCGGACTACGAGTGGCTTGCCCGCGACGCGTCGCCCGCCGTCGCCGCCGCTCGCTGCGTCAGCGCCACCGGGCCCGACGGCCCCGCCCCCGGCTGGGTGACCGTCGTTGTCGCACCGTGGGACAGCGGCGCACGGCCGCAACCCTCGCCGGAGCTGCTGCGGGCCGTCCGGACCCACCTGGCGGAACGGGCACCCGCGGTGGTGTCGCCGTTCATCCGCGTCGTGGGACCGACCTACCAGACCGTCTCCGTGACCGCCCATGTCGTCATCGCCGACGTCGGATCGGCCGCCGAGGCCGAGGAGCGCCTGCGTCGTGCGCTTGACGACTTCCTCCACCCCGTCTTCGGTGGCGCCGGCACCGGATGGCAGTTCGGCGACAGCGTCCACCTCTCGCGCGTGGCCCAAGTCGTCGAGGGCGTGGTCGGTGTCGATCGAGCAACGGCGCTCCAGCTGTCCAGCGACGGCGCGGTGTTCGGCGACCGAGTCGCGCTCCCGGCCGATCGCCTCCCGGCGCCCGGCCCCCACGTCCTCGACCTGCGCGCCGAGCCGCGTCTCGCGAGGCGGGCGTAACGTGCCGCTTCCCGTCCCCAAGCTCGACTCACGGACGTGGGCGGAGCTCACGGCCGAGGCGGTCGAGCTGGTGCCCCGCCATGCGGCGGGCTGGACCGATCACAACCTCCACGATCCGGGCATCACGCTGATCGAGCTGTTCGCCTGGCTGTCCGAGCAGCTGCTCTTCCGCGTCGACCGGGTCACGCCGGCCATGATGCGGGCCATTCTCCGGCTCGTCGGCGTGCGGCCTCGGCCAACCGGCGTGGCGTCGACGGCGGTGGCGTTCCGTCCGCCCGCCGGCGCGGGCGCCGGCGCTCCGACGCCTGTTGCGGCGCACACGCAGATCACCGATCGAAACGGGCGCGTCGTCTTCGAGACGACTGCGGGCGTCACGGTGGCACCCGTCTGGCTCGGGTTGGGGCCGGGCGACGCCGCGGCTGGGTCGATCGTGACGTCGAGCGTGACATCGAGCGGGCCGGAGCTCGTCGTCCGCACGGCGCTGAACGGCAGCGGGCGGGCGTTCGAGCCGTTCGGGGCGTCGCCGGCGGTCGGCGACGCCCTGCTGCTCGGGTTCGACCGCGCCCCGGTGCCCGCCGACGGCGCCCTGTCGCTCTATGTGTGGACGCCGACCTGGGCCACCGACGCATCGACCGCGGCCGACATCGCCGAGGAACGCCGTCGAGCCGACGCCGACTGCGCTCCAACACCCGCCCGGGTCTGGCCCACGAAGGCGGCGTGCGAGCACGCCGTGCCGGACCCAACCCCGGCGCCCCCGGCCGCGACCGCGCCGCTGCCGCACTACTGGGCCACGCCCGCCTGGGAGTACTGGACCGGTGACGCCTGGACCGGGTTCGACTCGGTCGTCGACCACACCCGGGCCCTGACGCTGGCGGGTTCGGTCCGCCTGGCGGGGGCACCGGCGCAGGTCGCCGGTCCCCACGGCGGGCAGTTCTGGCTGCGCTGCCGGCTGGCGGGCGGCGGCTACGACTGCCCGCCGAGCCTGCTGGCGATCGCGGTCAACGCCGTCCCGGCGGTCCATGCCGCAACGACGACCGCCCCCGAGGACCTCGGCACCAGCAGGGGCCTCCCCGGCGAGGAGTACGAGCTTGCGCAGCGCCCGGTCGTGCCCGGATCACTTCGCGTCCGGCTGGTCCGCGCGGACGGTTCCCTCGCTGATCCGTGGACCGTGGTGACCGAGTGGGACGAGAGCGGGCCCGGATCGCGACACGTCCTCACCGACCACGCGAGGGGACGCATCACCTTCGGTGACGGGCGGCAGGGCGCGGTTCCGGCTGCGGGCGCCGCGATCGCCGCCGTCACCTATCAGGTCGGCGGCGACGTGGACGGCAACGTGCCAGACGGGACCCTCGTGGAGCTGGTGGCCAAGACGGCGGGGTCGCCAGACGTGCACCAACCCTTCCCGGCGATCGGTGGAGCACCGGCCGAGTCGCTGGGCCGAGCGCACGGGCGGGCGCTCGACCTGCTCGCCGACGCCGCCCGCGGGGTGACCACAGCCGACCTGGAACAGATCGCCCGCCGCACACCCGGCGTCCCGATAGCCCGGGCCACCGCGATCCCGGGCCACCACCCCGACTCTCCGTGTCTGCCGGCGCCCGGCGTCGTCACCGTCGTCGTGCTGCCGCCCTGCGGTTCGCCGCCCCGCCCGAGCCCGGAGCTGCGCCGCGAGGTGCGCCGATACCTCGAGCGCCGGCGCCCCGTGGCCACCGAGCTGCATGTGGTGGGCCCGGACTACGTGCCGGTCACCGTGTCGGCGGAGTTGCACGTCGCGCTCGGGGCCGCGGCCGGCGTCGCGACCGCCGGTCAGGCCGCCATGGACGCCTTCTTCGATCCGCTGACCGGCGGGCCGACCGGGGACGGGTGGCCGTTCGGCCGGGACGTCCTCGAGGCCGAGGTGATGGCAGTGCTCCAGGCGCTTCCGGGCGTGAGCTACGTCGATGCCGTCGCCATCACGGTCGGCGGAGGCGGCCCGCAGTGCGGCAACGCATCGCTGTGCGGCGTGCAACTCGTCGAGTCACGGCCGCACCAGATCGTGGTCATCGAGGACGACCGAGAGGACCAGGCATGAACGCACTCGAGCGGCTCGGCTACGCCAACGGACAGCGGCTGGAGGCCGGCGACCTCCGTCTCGAGCAGCGCTACCACATCGACGTCCGTCGGCTGCTGAACCGCGGGCTCTTCACGCCGGGCGTCGTGAGCGGCCTCGAGGTCGCCGCCGTGGCGGGTCAGCCCCGCCAGGTCCTGGTGAAGACGGGCATCGCTCTCGACCCGGTCGGCCGCGAACTCGTGCTCCGCCAAGAGACCACGGTGGACGTCCCCAACCAGAGGCCCGTGGAGAACCCCCTCGGCTACTTCCTGATCATCCGCTACGCCGAGCAGCAGGTGCCCGCCACCGACCCGTGGTGTGGCACCGCCGAAGGCCCGCCGCGGGTGGCTCGGGTCCGCGAGCAGCCCGAGCTCGTCTGGAGCGAGCACGTGCCGGCCCATGGGAACTGCGCCTCGGGCGCCGAGGGCCTCGACTGCGGCATCGTCCTGGCCCTGGTCGTGCTGGACGGCGCATGCAAGGTCGCGCAGATCCAGAGCGTGGTGCGGGAGTACTCGCACCCGACGCATGCCAGCCAGGTGCAGGCGATCGCGTTCGAGGGCGAGAAGGACATCGATCCCGACAACCCCAAGGTGCTGCACTTCAAGATCCGCGGCGGCGCTGCCCAGTCGGCGGCGCTGTTCCTCTGGGGCGGCCCGTTCTCGTCGCTCTACTACACCGAGCTCGGGCGGCACAATCACGGTTTCGGCGGAACCACGCAGAACGTCAACGTCGACCACCAACATGGGATACCGGCGACCGACTCCACCGCCGGTGGGGGCGGCCACGATCACGGCACCCATGGTCACGGCCTCATCGTCGACAAGTCATATAACGGCGGGTTCCTCGGACCTCAGTCCGTCTCCACCCACCTCGACCCGTTGCTGCCTCATACCTACGTCTACGCGCCCGGCTTGCCCGCCGAACGGGCGAACCTGGTCGTGCCAACTGGTTTGACGAGCGACGGCCCCCACGGTCACACGGTGCCGTCCCGGCAAACCGACTCGATAGCGCCGAGCACGACCCACGGCCACAACTTCGGCGGCACCAGCGCCAACGGCGGCGCGACGGGCAGCCCGAACGGGCTGCCCTACCAAGCACGCTCAGGGAATCGACGTGAGTTCCTGGGCCAGCTCCAGGTGGCCTTCGACGACCAAGACATCACGCAGATAGTCATCGACCGGTACGCGCCACAAACCTGGAACTCGCTGGGGGATGGCTCGCCGAACCACGGCATCAACTCGTCCGGAACCGGGGTCATCGACCTGATGGACGTCGCCGCCGAAGTCGGCATCGACATGGGTCAGGAAGATCACTCGCTGACGTTCAGCGTGAAGAGCGGCGGCGGCAAAGTCCTCTACAACCTCTACGTCTCATGACGGTGCCAGGACCTGTCCGGGAGCGGTATGCGGACCTCCGCGACGGCGATGCCTGGCCCAGCGTCGTTCTCGACGGGCTGGAGATCCTCCGGGACGGAACGATCGAGCTGCGGCGCCTGCCCCGGGTCACCTCGGCGGTCACGCAGGCCGCCGGGCCGACCGACCCCAGCGGCGTCGCCCTCGATCGCAGCTGCGGGCTGTACCTCACCGATGCCGCCAACCGGCGCATCATTCGCATCGGCCTCGATTGCGGCGAGCGCCGTGTGGTCGACCTCGCCCCTGGGCCCGGCGGCACCGCACGCGGCCCCAAGGGTCTGAGCATCGGCGCGTTCGGCTGGGTGCTGGTCGCCGACGACTCGGTCGGTGGGCTGCTCGTCCTGTCGCCGGAGTTGGCGATCCGCGATGTGTGGACGAGCGGGCTGGCGCGCCCGATCGCGGTGGCGGCCGACGACCATCGTGCTGTCTACGTCCTCGACGCCGATGTGGGGCTGGTCCGCCTCGACCCGTTCGGCGCACCCGTCGGTACCATCGCCGGCGCCCCGGCGTCCGCGCGCGCGATCGCCGTCGACCCCGACGGCACGCTCTACGTTGCCGACGGCACCGGCGTCGGCGTCGTCCGATTCGACCGATCCGGCGCCGGAACCGGGGTGGCCCTCGCGCCTGGCTCGATCCCGCAGGCCATCGCCGTCTCGTCCGACGAGCTGTACGTCGCCGACGAGCCGACGGGAACGATCCTCGTGATCTCCCTCGCCGACGACACGCTGCTCGGTACCGTCGAGGGCTACCGGGGCCCGGTCTCGGCGCTGGCCGTCGACCGCACCGGCAGCCTGTACATCAAGCCCGGCCCTGACGAGACCTACGTCCTCGCTCGGCCGCGGGCCGCAGACGCCCGCACGGGCCGGCTCACGACCGCGGTGCTGGATGCCGGCGAGGAGAACACGTGGGTCCGGGCTGTCGTCGACGCCGGCGTGCCGGCCGCGGCGTCGGCGTTCCTCGAAGTCGCCGGTGAACCGCCGGGAACGCCGCCCAACTGGACGCAGGTCCCGACCCTCGACACCCCGCTCCCGCCCAGCCGCTATCTCGCGCTGCGCCTCAGCCTCGAGCGGGGCTCCGATGGTTCGTCCCCGAGGGTTCACCAGGTCCGCGCCGAGACCGCCGGCGAGTCGTACTACGACTATCTCCCGGCGGTGTACGCCAAGGAGTCATCGCGCACCCCCGTGCTCGACGGCCTGCTCGCCCTGGCCAAGGCCGAGATCGGTGACCTCGAGGGGGCGATCCGGGCGCTGCCCCGTCGGTTCACCGGCTCGACCGCGGGAGTCGATGATCTGCGGCGGCTCGCCGGTTGGTTGGCACTGCCCCTGCCACCGGTCGACCCCGGCGACGATGAGCGCTCGGCTCTCGCCGGCCTCATCGCCGAGGTGCCCGAGCTCTACGCGCGGCGCGGCACGCTGGGCGGACTGCGCCGCCTCGTCGAGATCTACGCCGGGGTCGCCCCGACGATCTTCGAGGACTTCAGGACGCGCCGCATCTGGGCGCTGGGCGAGGTGTCAGCCCTCGGCTTCGACACGATGCTGCCCTCGACCGCGGTCGACGGGCTCGTCGTCGACGAGGGCCGGCTCGGCGCGGCCGGGCCAGAGAGCGCGGAAACGTGGGGAAGCGCACTGTTCGCCGCCAGTGCGCACCGCTTCCAGGTGGTCGTCCCGGCGGGCCGGGTCACAATCGACGAGGCCCGCATCCGGCTGGCGAGGACGATCGACGACGAGAAGCCGGCGCACACCGACGTCCACGTGTGCTACCCGGCGCCGCGCCTGCGGGTCGGCGTGCAGGCCCGGCTCGGCCTCGACGCCATCGTTGCGGGCGGCGTCCCCGCAGTGAGTCTGGATCAACGAGCACGGCTCGACGTCGACACCGCCCTGGCCGCCGACGTCGAGGACGCGGCGGGCTCCGTCGGACGACGTGCGCGCCTCGCGGTGAACACCCGGCTGGGCTGAGGATAGGAGGCATCGACCGATGACCGGCGACAGTGCACAAGGGCGGATGCTCACCGAGCTGCACACGCCACGGCGCAACCGCTTCTTCTATTCGAAGCTGCTCGACGTCCTGCATCTCACGATGGAACAGGACTACGGGCGGGCGGCCCAGTGGCAGCTCAACCGGCTCAACCTCGGGCCGGGAGTCATCGCGGGCCTCGACGTCACCGCGATCGAACGCGACGGCACGTTCGGAGTGCGGGTGGGCAACGGCATTGGGCTCGACGGCTGGGGTCGCCGGATCGTCGTGCCCGACGACGTCGACCTGCTGCCACTCACGCTCACCGACGACTGCGGTGCACCCTTCACATCGGACGGTCCCCTGCCCGGGAGCCTGATCGTCAAGCTCTGCTACCGCGAGTGCCAGACCGACTTCGGTCCTGCGCTCGTCAGCGACCCGGTGTGCGACGGTACGCAGCGGTGCGAGGCGGGCACGTGGCTCGAGAGCTACACGTTGCAGGTGGTCGAGGGCGCCGCTCCGGAGATCACCTCGGAGTGCCGGGCGAACGTGATGACGGCGCTGACGGCGGGTCGAGTCCAGGACGCGCTGTGCGAGCTGGTCGAGGCGCTACCCAGCGACGTCCCGGAGGACCCGTGTCTCGTGCTGGCCAACGTGAGCGTCGCGGACGACGGTTCGCTGACGGTGGAGGAGTGCCGCCCTCGTCCCATCGTGCCCACCAACCGCATCCTGCTGGAGCTGGCGGCCTGTCTCGCGCAGCGGATCGAGGAGTGCTGCGGCGGGGCCACGCCGACCCCAACCCCCACACCCACGCCGACCCCAACACCCACGCCCACCCCGACTCCAACTCCAACGCCGACGCCGGAACCGTTGCTGGTGATCCGGGGCGCCGCCATCGTCAGCGGTGCGGGGGCCGACACGCCCTTTGCGAAGCCGCGGACCAAGCCGACGGTAACCACAGCGTCCGAGCCCATCGCCGTCGCGGTCATGTTCGCCGCGGCAACGGCCGACCATTCCACGGTGGTCGTGGGCAGCAGCGTCGAGGTAGTACAAGCTGGCACCGGGCCCGTGGCGATCAACCTCCGGTGGACGTCCGGCAACCGGTTGCGCCTGGAGCCCACGGCCGGAATGTTCGGGGCGGGGGACTACGACGTGATCCTGCGCGGCGATCCGCCCGCGATCGCCTCCACGGCCGGCGACGCACTCGACGGCGACCTGACGGACGACTGGCCGACCGGCAACGGGCAGGCGGGTGGAAACTGTGTGCTCCGCTTCAGCGTCACCACCCCCTAGCGCCAGCGCGGTTGTGGCCAGCCACAACGAGGGAGCCAACCTTCGGCTGACCGTGCAGAACCTGCTGGCCACGCTGCCGGCCGATGCCGAGCTGATCGTCGTGGACGATGCCTCGACCGACGACAGCGCCGGCTTCCTGGGACCGCACTACCCCACCGTGCAGTTGCTCCGCCCGCCCGAACGTCTGGGCGTCGCACGGGCTCGCAACTACGGCGCGGCCGCCGCGACCGGTCAGGTGATCGTGCACCTCGACGCCCACGTGGAGACACCTTTCGGCTGGATCGACGAGATCACCGACGAGCTCGCGAAACCGGGGGTGGGGGCCGTGGGCCCGGCGGTGGTCGTCATGGGCAACTCGGCCGCCCGGGGCTATGGATTCACGTGGCAGGACGCCGCGCTCACCGTCGACTGGCTCGGACGACAGGATGACCAGCCGTATCCCGTCCCCATGCTCGGCGGATTCTGCATCGCCATGCGGCGGGAGCTGTTCGAGGAGTGCGGCGGCTTCGACGACGGGCTCGAGGGCTGGGGGGCCGAGGACGCGGAGCTGTCGTTCCGGCTGTGGTCGATGGGGTTCGAGTGTCGGGTGCTTCCCGATGTCGCCGTCGGGCATCAGTTCCAGGAGCGCCTTCCTCACCTCAAGCGTCCCGGGGCTGTGGTGCAGAACTACCTCCGCCTCGGGATCGTCCATTTCTCTGCGCCCGCGTTGACGCGACTCGTGGACAGCTACCGGGACTCGCCGTACTTCGCCGAGGCGATCGCCGGGCTACTCGACGGGGACGCGGCGGTGCGCCGGGCCGACGTGCGGGCGCGGCGCGTGCGTGACGACATGTGGTTCTTCGACCGCTTCGGGATCGATGCCTTCAACGACCATGAGAGAGAGGTCCAACAATGACGCTCATCGAGTCGTACGCGACGCCAGTCGAGAGGGTCAGGTTCTTCCCTCGGCAGATGATCGGCGCTGACGACCTCAACCAGGAACAGGCGTATCACCGTCAGAAGCGCCGGCAACACAACCGGTTCCTCCACGGCTGGGGCGTGGTGTGCGGCTGCGACGTGCGCCCTGCGAGCGAGCCGAGGAAGCCGTGGCAGGTGCGCATCTGTCCCGGCTACCTGCTCACCCCGCAGGGCGACGAGATTCACGTCTCGGCCGAGGTCCTGTTCGACGTGGCGACGTGTCTGTCCGAGACGACCGATCCGTGCGCCTTCTCGCGACCCTGCCCACCGATAACCCGCCGAGCGATGGACATCCGCACCCTGTACCTGGGTGTGCGCTACGTCGAATGCGACGCCCGGCCGGTGCGCGTGGCACCGGTGGGATGCAACTGCGACGACGTCGACTGCGAGTACTCGCGCATCCGCGACGGATACGAGCTCTGCTGCCTCAGCTCCCTACCGTCCACCCACACGCCGACGACTGTGGATTGCGACGAGCTCTGCGAGCCCCAGGCGGTCCTCCCCTGCCCGGAGTGTCCCGACGATCCGTGGGTCGTCCTCGCGACGGTGACCCTGCCGGACACCGACACCACCCCGATCAAGCTGACGGACATCGACCCCCTGTCCGATCGGATGCTCCTGTACAGCACGGCGATGCTTCAGACGCTCGGACGCTGCCTGTGTGAGCAGCGGCCGTGATCCGCCGGGACCGAGCGTCGCGACATCGGTACCGTTGCAACACCGTCTCGGGTGGCGCGGGTATCAAGGCGCTCGGCGGGGCGGGAATGGCTCCGCTACCTGCACAGGGAAGTGGCGAGACAGATGAAGCGCGCAAGCGTTCCTGATCATCGTTCGGATAAGCCGCACCACACCGTGAACCGGGAGCGCAGGACCCCGGTGCCCGGTGTCCGACCGACGGCGCAGGCGCGGTTCGTCGGGTTGCAGCACACCGTGGGCAACCGCGCAGTGATGGAGCTGGTGCAGGGCAACGGCATCCCGCCGCGACCAGGAGTCCCCGCGGCACTCGCAGGCATGGGCCAGCCGATCGAGCCCGCGGTGCGGGACGATATGGAGCAGCGTTTCGGTACCGACTTCGCCGACGTCCGCATCCACACCGGCGCGACCGCCGAGCAGTTCGTGCAGGGCGCCAACGCCATGGCCGTGACCGTCGGGGACCGCATCGCCTTCGCGCCCGGCATCTATTCGCCGCTGACAACCGCAGGTCGCCGGGTGCTCGCCCACGAGCTGGCTCATGTTGTCCAGCAGCGCCGCGGCGGCCCGCCGCCCCCACCCGTGCCCGGCTCGGCCCTCGAGGCCGACGCCGACCGTGCGGCGGCCTCCGCTGAAGGCGGCGCGACGGTCGTCGCCGGGAGCTCCGATGTCGGACTCAGTCGCCTGGGGCGGGCCCCGGTCCAGAGCCGCGACCCCTCCGGGATGTCGACAGCCGAGTTGGAGCGCGAGATCCTGCTGGTCCGCCAGTGGCTCGAGACGCAGAGCGTGAGCGGCGGTGCGACCACAGACGCAGAGGCATACGTCCGCGAGCTCGAACGGGCGCTGGTTCGGCGCCAGGGACCTGATGCAGCGCGCACGGTGCATGGCCCGGCCTCCACTGCCGGCCCGACCCGGGCGGCTGACAGCTGGTGGTCGGGAGCACGCGAAAGCGCGGTGCGGTGGGTCCTCCGTCAGCAGGACGACCTCCAGGCCGAACTGTCCCAGACACTGCGGGAGTGGGCCTCGGGATTGCCGCCTGAGCAGTACGCGGTGGCCGAACAGATCATCGGCGTCGTCGACGGGATCTTCGACACTGTCCAGAGCCTCTACATGGTCTGGATTGGGGCCCAGGTCGGGTCTGTGGAAGTGGTCGTGGAGACGATCATCGCCCTCGCCAAGTTGCTGTACTCGATTCTGGACTTCGTCTCGACAGTTCTGGCCGAGCTCATTGCGGCGGTCGCTCAGCGGCTTGGCTTCGACCTCACGGTCCCGGGCCCGTCCTCGCTGGACATGCTCAAGGCCGCCTGGGCCGCGCTGTCCAACATCCCGGCGGCCGTAACCGCCGCGTACGACGCGTGGATGGCCGAGTGGCGCGTCGCGCCGCCCGAGCGCAAGGCCTTCATGGTCGGCCGATTGGTGCCCCAGGTGCTGTTGATCATCACCGGCGTCGCTGGAGCGCTGCGCGCCGGTGGCGTGTTCCTGGCCCGCGCCGCCACCGTCGCGGCGCGGGCGGCGAGGCCCTATGCACTCGGGCTCGCGCTCGGTGCTGGCGAGGTTCAAGCCGAGCTGCTCGTGTCCCGAGCAGCAACCACAGTCACCGCCGGGGTAGAGGGAGGCGCTGGCCTCGGCAGCGCGGGGGCTGCGCCGCTCGTCGAGTCGACGACCGTGGCCGCCCAGCCCGCCGCAGCGGCTCTCGAGTCCGTCGCGCCAGCCGCCACGACCGCGGCGCCAGTGGCTGGCGCGACTGTTGGCGCTCCGAGCGCGCTGGCCGTGGCGGCTGCGCCCGCGGTCGCTCCTCCAGCGGCTGCATCGGTCGTGTCCACGGCGGCAACCGTTGCGTCCGTTACCGCTGTCGTCGCCCCGGCGGTGACATCAACTGCTGCGCCATCCTCGCCGGCCGGTCCCGTGACCGTCGCTCCTGAGGTGGCAGCGGGGTTCGCAGCCCAGCACGTGGCTCTTCTCGGGGCGATGCTCGGGAAGCCCCTCACACACCCGCTCATCGCCAGGCTGGCGACCATCTGGAACGCGGCAGCCAATCCTGGAGAGGCAGCCACTCTGACCAGCGCGAACAGCCGACGGCTATTCAACAACCATCGGGGCCGGTTCTGGCGCGCAGTGCGGGCGGATCCGATTGCGATGCAACTGTTGGCGGCTGCCGGCCTCACCTTCGGGCCCGGCCCCACGTCCGCGCCTTTCTACACACTGGCCAATGGCACCCAGATTCCCGTGACGATCGACCACATCATCGAGCGTCAGACAAATCCATTGCTCGCGCTTGACCCCGCCAACCTTCGGCTGAGCTTCTGGCGGGAGAACACGGTCCTGTTGCGCCTGCTGAACGAGCTCGATCCGGGTTGGTGAGCACCTCGTAGTCGCGCTCTAACCCCGATAGGTCATCAGAATTCGGGCTCGCTGGGACGGGTCATTCGGGCTGTCCGCGTTGAAGCGCGGGGGCGCTCTCGCTGACGGCAGAGGTATAGAGCGGCCGCGGGCGCGGTCAGGGGCCTCGCTATTGATGCGGCTGTTGAGACTGCATCGACAGGACGCCCCTGACGGAACGCGACCGTAGTGGCGTGTCGTGGCTGCTCGGGCTCGACGGGTTCGTCGTGACCGGCCAGCTGCTGGACGACGAGACGTGCGAGTGGTGGCTGGCGGTGGAGACGCTCGAGGAGCGGGCGTGGTGCGAGACCTGCGAGGTGCGAGCGACCGGCCATGGCCGCCGACGCGTCCGTGTGCGTGACCTGCCGTTGGCGGACCGGCCGGTGCTGTTGGTGTGGGCGAATGTGGCGCTGCGACGAGCCGACCTGCCCGACACGCACGTGGTCCGAAGAGGTCGACGAGATCGGCCCGCGGTCGGTGTTGACCGAGCGGGCGAGGGCGGAGGTCTGCCGCGGGGTCGGGCCCGGCGAGCAGTCCGTCGCCGCAGTGGCGCGCGCCTTCGGAGTGTCGTGGCGCGCGGCGATGGCCGTGGTGCGCGAGCACGGTCGGCCCCGGGTCGATCACCTCGCCCGGCTCGGCGCACCATCCGCGGTGGGCCTGGATGAGACCTCGTTCCTGGCCGCTGTCGCGGAGGACCTGACGCTGCTGGTGATCGGGATCATCGACCTCGACGATGGGCGGCTCATCGATGTTCTGCCTGCTCGCAGCGCTGTGGCGGTGACCGCCTGGCTCGCACAGAAGCCGGGCCCCTGGCTGGCGGGCATCCGCCACGTGGTGATCGACCCCTACCAGCCCTACGCCGCCGCGGTCGCTGTGGGGCTGCCCGACGCCCGGCTGGTGGTCAATCACTTCCACGTGATCCGACTCGCCAACGCGGCCCTCGACGAGGTCCGCCGTCGTGTGCAGCACACCACCACCGGCCACCGGGGCCGAAAGCGCGACCCCCTCTACCGCATCCGCCGCCGGCTTCCAGAGGCGCACGCCGTTGGGGTTTGAGGCCCACGGACTGCCCACCAGTGTTCATCGTTCGGGGACTGCCATCGCATCATCTCCTTGGAGTTCCTTGGTCGGTTCTCGAAGACCGATGCGGTAGTCGTCGCGTCTGGTGGACCCTCAGCCCCTCAGGCCAAGCCCCCGCAGACCACGCCCTCGGACTCAAACTCGCCCTCTCCACGTTCGGTGAACTGGAGCGCCGAGGCTTCTAGGCCCGCAGACCGCGATGTCGCCGCGGCGTGCCATCCAACGTGCCACCTACTAGGTGGTAAGCGGTACGTTCGACGGGTCTCGGTGCGGACGAGCAGGTCGGCGACCTGGCCACATGCGGGCGAGAGGACGCCATGCGGACTTGACAGCGCCCTCTCAAGGTGGCGACACGGGTTCGAATCCCGTTGGGGGTGCCAGCCGCTCCGGCGCTGGTCACGACACCTCCGGGCCGTCGTCAGACCCGCCGGGCGGTAAGGCCTCCGAGGCCTCCGTGCCAGATCCGTGCTACGCCACCCCGCTTGCGCCAGCCGTCCAGTTGTGCACCTGACGTTGACCGGTTACAGCGGGGTCTTCGTCTTCTGGCGTAACGGCCCAACGTCAGTTCCAGGTACACGCCACACGTCCCGGGTGAGAACGATCGTGGACAGGTCGATCAAAGTGTGTTACGGGGTCTCATGCCCATCGATGGCGGGCTCGTCGTCGGGTATCTCACCGCGGCGCTCCTCCGCGCCGGCAAGCGGTGGGGGGACCGTACGCTCGACCAGCTGCTGGATCGCCTCGCCAGCTTGGTTGCCCACAGGATGGGCCGCGCTCCTCTCGATCGGCTCGCCGGCAACCCGCGCAGCGCGGAGGTGCAGCGCGACGTGGGTCTCACGATTGACGGAGCCGTCAGCATCGACCGCGGCTTCGCACGCGAGCTGGCCGAGCTGATCAGCGCGCTCGACCAGCATGGCGGGCGCCAACTGGTGAACAACGTCTACGCCCAGATGAACGTGCAGGCGTTCGACCACGGCATCGCGGTCGGCGGGGACTTCAACTACTTCAGCGCCCCGGATCCGAGCGATATCTCCGACGCGCCCGGGTGGGTGAAGGTCTGCGTCGTCCTCGGATCTGTGCTCGCCGTCACGGGGCTGTTCATCTTCGGCTACACGCTCTTCACCGACATGCCCGAAGTGGGCGACTCCGACTTCAACGACATCCCGCCGGGAATCCCACTCGCCGCCGGTGTCTTCTTCGCCGGCTTCGTCATCTTCGGCATCGCATCACTCGGCCGCGCCATGAGCAAGCGGCGTTGACACCTCGCTCCTTGTACCTGGCACACGACGACGGGCGTCCGAGGACGATTGTTCTAGACGCCAGCGTCTTGTCCGGAGTCACCTGATGCTTGTCGTTTTGGCTTCAGTTGATGGGCGACAGTGACCCTAGGTTTCTATAGGGCGGCTTTGCGGGGCCGCATGGGTCGGATGTTGCGGACGGGCTGGGTGGTAGTGCGGGCGACGGTGCGGGTGTCGCCGTCGCCGGCCTCGATGGTCAGGGTGGTCTCGGCCACGTAGATGATGACAGTGGTGCGGGCATGGATGCGGCCGAGGGCGACGTTCTGGCCGGCGACCATGATCACGCCGCTGGGTCGGCGCGGCGTTGGACTCGGACCGGTTCGAGGGAGGGTCGGGGTGGGGGCCCGGCGGGGCGGGCGCCGCGGAGGTGACGGACTTGGTCGAAGGTGAAGGGGCTGGGCCGGGTGCGGAGCAGCTGGCGGGTCGCGGCGTCGAAGTAGGTGAGGGTCGACTCGTCGATGCGGACCGTGACACGTTGCCCGGCCAGGATTTCCGCGGCCAGGACGGGGCGACCGAGGAGGCTGACGGTCCCGCCGGTGGACACCACCCGATCGACCTCGACGGCCGCGCCCGGGCTGTCAGGGGGCGGCAGGGGCGGTGGCCCGGCGGGACGGCCGCCGGTGGCAGCCAGGCGTTCCAGGTCAGCGCTGGACAGGTGGGACCGGACGGACTTGATGCGCACGCCGCCAGCGAGCAGGTGGATCACGTCGTGGTCGGCCCAGAACGTGACGGTGATCCCGGCTCGGGCCGGACCCAACCAGAACTGGCGGCCAGCGGCGAACATGTTCCCCGAGGTGGGAACGACCCGGTCGAACTCGACCGCTCCGGGCGTCACCAGCGGCGGGGTCGGGAGCGGTGTCGGCTCGGGTTCGGGCTCGGCCCAGGCCGGAGTCGGGACGGCCATGAGGGCCGGCGGGAGCCGCAACGGCAACGCCTCCCGCTCCACGCGAGGGACAGGGACGAACCGCTCGGCCGGTGACGCCATGTCCAGCGAGCGGTGAGGGCGGCGGGTGTTGTAGTCGTCCGCCACCCACTCATCGAGAGCGGCCTGCACGGCCTCGAGGTCGTCGAAGGGCTCGTGGTCGGCAAGCAGGTCCCGGCGCAGGGTCTGATGGAACCGCTCGATGCTCCTATGTTCGTCAAGGGGCAGTTCGGAGCTCGGGGGTGGGTGGGGTTGTGCGGGTGGCGGCGGGGAGGTTGTTGTAGATCTCGCGGGCGATGTAGCGCTTGAGGCAGCGGATGATCTCTCGTTTGGTTCGGCCTTCGGTGGTGCGTCGTTCGAGGTAGTCGCGGGTGGGCTGGTGGTGGCGCATCCGGACGATGGTGATGATGTAGAGCGCGCTGTTGGCTGCTCGGTCGCCGCTGCGACTGAGGCGGTGGCGGCCGGTGGTCCGGCCACTGCTGGCCGGTTGGGGCGCGACACCGCAGAGCTTGGCGAAGGCGGCTTCGCTGTGGATGCGTTCCGGGTTGTCACCGGCGGTGACGAGGAACTGGCCGGCGATCTCGACGCCGACACCGTGGAGGGCGACGAGCTCGGGAGCTGCGGTGCGCACGAGGGACTCGAGGTTCTTGTTGAGGGCCTTGATCTCGTTGTCGAGGGCTTTCCAGCGTCGAGCGAGGTCCCGTAGCGCGGTCTTGATGCCGGCGGTCAGCATCCGTTCGGGGTCCCCGGCCAGCGACAACAAGTCCTCGGTCTCGGGACGCAGTCGCAGGCAACGGTTGACCAGGGTTCGCTTGGTCAGCACGACCAGTTCGTCGCGCAGCGGCGAGGGGGCGCCGATCATGACGCCCCACAGGGTGTTGAACGCCTGGGTGCGAGCCTTGACCGCGCTCGCGCGCGTCACCCGCAGGGTGCGGATGACCTCGACGATGCCGGACTTGGTCTTGGGGACCGCGGTCGAGGTCTGCCCCAGGACCGCCCGGGCGATCTGTTCGGCATCCAACCGGTCGGACTTGCCGTCCATGCGGCGGGCGAGGCGGTTCGGCCGGTTGACCTCGATCACCTCCACACCCGCGGCGGTCAGGAACCTGGTGAGCGTGGCGCCGAACGAACCGGTGCTCTCGACACCGATCGAGCGAACCTCGCCGTGGCTGCACATCCAGGCGAGCAGCTGGCGGTAGCCGGCGTCGCTGGCCGCGAACTCCCGATGGCCCAGCAGCCGGCCCTGGTCATCGATCACACCCGCGTAGTGGGTGTGCTTGTGGGTGTCGACGCCACCGATCACGGTGACACCAGGCCGCGTGGTTGCCATGCTGGGCGCGCTCCTCCGTTAGGGCTCTGACGGAACGGGCGAGCCGGCCGAGTGGGCGACAGGTCTGTGACGGGGCTTCTAGTCCAAGCTCCTATCAGGTCAGATCCGCTCGGTCGGCACGCGTCGAGGCACCGCACCAGCCCCGGCCGACAAATCGAACGCAGGACACCACGGTCATACCTTGACCAGGGTCAGACCGGAGCCGATGCGACGCCGGGCCCCAAGTCTTCACACACCTTTCCCGTGGTCGTCGGCGACGCGGGCTGGGTGAGACGGTGCACGATCCCGTTGTCCCGGCAGATCCGATCGAACAGCACCTCACCGCCCTTCCCGAACCGGTCGGTGAACTGCTTGCCGTTATCCGTCAGCACTTCCTCCGGGACCCCGTAGCGCGCCAGCGCCCGAGCGAACGCCAGACACACCGCCCGGCCCGTCGCCCGCAGATACGCCGAGGCGATGACGCAGTATCGGGAGTGGTCGTCGACCCCGGTCACGACCTTGACCTCCCGGCCATCGGCCAGGAAGACGCCCCCAACGATGTCGAGCTGCCAGAGCGCCATCGGGGCGTCTCGTTCCCAGCGCTTGTAGTCCTCCCGGCGCCGGCGCCGAGCCTTGGCGTCGACCAGGCCGTGCCGAACCAGGATCCGATACACCGTCGACGCCGACGGCACCGGCGACATCCCCACCCGCCCGAGCTCGTGGGCCAGGCGGCGAGACCCCCACCTCGGATGCTCCCGGCGCAGCTCGCACACCGCCGCCTCAACCTCGACCGGCGACTGATGGGGACAGAACTCGGGGCGATGCGACCGATCCACCAGACCGCCCAGGCCCTCACCCCGATAGCGGGCCAGCCAGCTGTGCACGGTCTGGCGCGACACCCCCACCTGGGCCGCCACCTCGATCACGGACTCGCCAGCCAACACGGCCAGCACCGCCCGATAGCGCTGCTCGACAACGGACAACTCGACAAGCACCGATCCCGGCCCCCAGCTGCGCGTCGCCCGCAAACGACGAACAGCCAGCAGGCCGATCACAGCCACTGTCAACCCTCAGCTGAAACCGATGTGTAAAGCATCAACCGAAGCCGGACACTAGACGCCAGCGTCTGCTCTGCCGAATCTGGCTCTAGGAGATCAAGCGGCGCCGGCAAGCCGGCGCCGACCTGCGGGCGGGCGCCACAGGCGCCCGCCCTCGGCCCGACCGCCAGATTCGTGTGTCAAGTCGGCTCGCTTGGCGACAGCCCGGCGGATCGACAGCTATGCCCCGTGTTCCGCCGCTCGGCGTTCGTCCTCGGTGGCGCATTCAACCTCGGTCGAGAGAGACACTGCTATGACTTCACGCGCGTCAAAGCGGGGATCAGTCTTGCGCGGCGGAACGTAGCCGCCGGGAAGCACGACGATGCACAGAACCCGGGTTCCATCGCGTAGCTGGAGGGTCACCGGAGACCCGCTCCGGCGACCCGCTCCAGTTCCCGGCCCGGATCGGAGCGCGTAGATGGTCCGGAAGTCGAGTGCTGGGCCGAAGCCATCGCATCGTTTGGATCGCACCGACCATGCCGAGCACAGTTGCCAACGCGCCTAGGACCACGATGCAGATACCCAACGCACCACCCCCCGACACACCGATCAGGATGGTGACTACGCCGACAACGGCGGCGACAGTCATGTACGAGAGGAGCGTGCCTTGAACACGGCTGACAGACTGCCCGGTGCTCCGCTTCCGTTCGCACGGGCAAGCTTCGGGACGCGTGGTCGTGCCACATCCGTGCCAGATGGGCGGAGCATCGGAGCTGTCTTGCGGTCATTGGCGGTCAGAGCGGGCGCCTGAACGGGGGGGCAACGTTTCCCAGCACAGGCGCAGGGCGCCTGATCAACCGTTGGAGCTGGTTGTCCCGGGCTGCGAGATCGGTACATCTCTCGTGTGCTAGAGGCTGAGACGTTCACAGACCGCGGCGACTGCGACATCCGGGTCTCGTGTCTCGAGTAGGAGTGTTGCCTCGACGCGCGAACCTTCGAGGACGCTGTAGGTCCCTTGCGCGGTGAACACGACAGAGACCGGCTGCTCGTCGTCGAAGCGAAACGTCGAGCCGCGTGCGAAGCCGAGCTGGTTCACACTCGTAAAGGGGAAGAACTGACGCAACGTCGACGCCTTGGCAGATGTGGCGAGGGCAACGACTGCCCGTCGGTAGATCGAGCCGTCCCAGCCCTCACCGCGTACAAGCGAGTCCCATTCTTCGTCGTATACAGGCGGGCGCACCACGCGGCCAGGTTGCCAGAACCGGGCGTATACCCGCTCCCGCGCCGGCCGAGCACTACGTGCGCAGGCCGCGGGGCAGTCAGGACCAGCCTGAACGACTGACCCATATCCTCAGATCACAGCGTACGGCGGCGGACGGCGACGGGCGGTTCGGAGTGCATGACGCGCAGGGGGTCGCCCCCGTGCCACATCCGTGCCAGAACGCGCAGTCAACAGAGCCGACCCACGGTCAGTTCGGCGGCTAGGACGCGCGTGACCGCAGGCAGGTCACCACGCAGGTCATGCCGCTCGTGGTCGCGCACCCTCTCAAGGTGGCGACACGGGTTCGAATCCCGTTGGGGGTGCCAGCCGCTCCGGCGCTGGTCACGACGCCTCCGGGCCGTCGTTAGACCCGCCGGGCGGTAAGGCCTCCGCAGCCTCCGTGCCAAATGTGGGCCAGATCGCCCGCTCGATGGCCTCGGAGAGCTTGGCCGCCCTGTCCCGCTGCCGTTGCACGTCAGCGTGCTGGTAGACCAGCGCGGCGTTATGCGTGCTGTGGCTCATGTGGGCCATGAACACGCCATGGCGATGTGGCGGACTTCGCCGGTCTCCAAGTCGGTGACCCGGGGAGATGACCGGCCGGGCGCACACGCCACGTGCGGTGGCGGCCTCAGCGACGAGTTCGACGAGGTCCTCGTCGACATGGATGGCGACCTCGACGCCATGTATTCGAGGATCGGGCGGCCGAGCGTGCCACCCGAGCAGCTGTTGAAGGCCACGATCCTGATGGCGCTGTACTCGGTGCGCAG
>Ga0209382_10001522_pt1 | contig 36256 bp, 32 predicted proteins | sample SoiMetdeltSBSDD5_FD_187599 | JGI IMG/M metagenome (GOLD analysis project Ga0209382, IMG submission 187599) | Bulk soil microbial communities from a Populus tree surrounding site in Tennessee, USA - Soil MetaG P. deltoides SBSDD5 (SPAdes) (version 2) | ecosystem: Environmental > Terrestrial >... | reverse complement strand
GGATCGCCATCGCAGCGATGGCGGACTCGAGACCGCCGGCCGCACCGAGGAGGTGGCCGGTCATCGACTTCGTGGAGCTGACGGCGAGCTTGTAGGCGTGCTCGCCGAAGACGCTCTTGATCGCGATGGTCTCGATCCGGTCGCCGACGGACGTCGACGTGCCGTGCGCGTTGATGTATTCGATGTCCGTCGGCTGCAGGCCCGCGTCCTTCAGCGCGCGGAGCATCACGCGGGCCATGCCGTCGCCATCTTCGGACGGAGACGTGATGTGGTACGCGTCGCTGGTCATGCCGTAGCCAACCACCTCGCAATAGATCTGCGCGCCACGCGCGAGCGCGTGCTCGCGCTCTTCAAGAATCAGCACGCCCGAGCCTTCGCCCATGACGAAGCCGTCGCGATCCTTGTCCCATGGGCGCGACGCGCGCTCCGGATCGTCGTTGCGAGTCGAGAGGGCGCGCATCGCGGCGAATCCGCCTACCGCCAGCGGCGTGACCACGGCCTCGGAGCCGCCGCCGAACATGACGTCCGCGTCGTCACGCTGGATGATCTTGAACGCGTCGCCGATCGCATGCGCGCCGGTCGCGCATGCGGTCGCGGGCGCGGAGCTCGGGCCTTTCGCGCCGAAGCGGATGGAGATCTGCCCCGTGGCGAGGTTCACGATCAGCCCGGGGATGAAGAACGGCGAGATGCGCGCCGGTCCACGCTCCATGAGCTTGCGATGCATCTCCTCGATGAGCGGCAGCCCGCCGATGCCGGACCCGATGATCACACCCACGCGATCGGAATCCTCGGCGCTCATGTCGAGCTTTGCGTCGTCGACGGCCATCTGCGCCGCTGCGATCGCGTAGTGGATGAAGGTGTCCGACTTCTTGACTTCTTTTTTCTCGATCCACTGCTCGGGATCGAAACCCTTCACCTCGCCGGCGATGCGCGCGGCGTAGGCGCTGGCGTCGAATTTCGTGATCGGGCCGATGCCGGAGCGACCTTCCAACAGGCCCTGCCAGGTCGGCTCGTTGCCGACTCCGAGGGGGGAGATCATTCCGAGACCGGTCACCACGACCCGACGTTTGTTCAAGAACCTCGCTCCTTCACACACGTAGGGCGGGCTTCAGCCCGCCCTCAGGACGAAATCGCGTTGCGGTCGCGTCTTACGCGGACTTGCCGGCGTTGCCGGCACGCTTGTCGATGTATTCAACGGCGTCTTTGACTTTGCGGATCTTCTCCGCGTCATCATCGGAGATCTCCACGCCGAACTCTTCCTCGAAAGCCATGATCAGCTCGACGGTGTCGAGCGAATCGGCGCCCAGATCCTCGACGAACGATGCCTCCGGAGCGACTTCCTCCGCGTCCACGCCGAGCTGTTCGACGATGATGGCTTTGACCCTATCCTGTACCGACATCGGTATGTCCTCCCTCAAGTTGTAGCAGTGCGCGTTTTAGCACAGAGCTGTCGTTTCGCACAAAACCGCATTTATCATTCGCCGCGCGTGCCAAAAAGAATCTTCTCCTACGAACAGGCGGTTGCCCTTCTTCCCGAAGTCGCCCGCATCACCAGCGAGGCCGTGGATCGCGTCGAGCAGACCGAGTCCGAGGAGCCCGCCGAGTACGAACGCATCGTGACGGAATGGGCCGAGTCCATCCTGGCCATGGGCGTGGAAGTGAAAGGTCTCTGGCTCGTCGACTTCGACAGCGGCGGCGGCTACTACTGCTGGAAACATCCCGAGCCGGCGCTGGAGTACTTCCACGGATACGAGGAAGGAATCGGCGGGCGGGTGAAGCTGAATTGACTCTGCGAGCCATCGCCTTCGATCTCTGGGAAACGCTCATCACCGACACGCCCGAGCTGTCGAAACAGCAGGAGCGTCTGCGGCTCACGCGGATGGAGGAGATCCTCGCCGAACACGGTCTCGGCGAGCTCGCTGATCGCATCGAGCACGCGTACCGCGCGTTGTGGCACCGCTGCCACGATCTCTACTGGTCGCTGGACCTCGACGTGCCATGCCGAAGGCAGATCGAACATTTTCTCGAGGAGCTGGAGCTCGAGCCGGCGTCATTCAGCGAGACCGTGCTGGAGGCGCTCGAGGACGCGTACGCGAACGCGGCGCTGGAGATCCTGCCGAAGACCGTCGATGGTGCGGAGGAGCTGCTCGCGACGCTGAAGGCGCGCGGACTCCGCGTGGGTCTCATCAGCAACACCGGACGCACGCCGGGATCGGTGCTGCGCGCGATCCTCGACGAGCTGAAGCTCGCGCCGTCGATCGACGTGATGGTCTTCTCGAACGAGCACGGCGAGTGCAAGCCGCAGGCGTCGATCTTCGAGGAGCTGCGCCGCGGATTGGACGTGGCGTACGAGGAGATGATGTTCGTTGGCGACAACCCGTACGTCGACGTGCACGGCGCTCAGCGCGTCGGCATGCGCGGAGTCCTGTTCGATCCGCCGTCGCGCGGCACGGCCGTCGCTCCGGCGGTCGAGCACGGGCTGGAGATTCGACCCGACGCACGCGTAACGTCGCTGCGCGATCTGCTGCAGGTGGTTGTGGAGTGCGGCGACGGCTAGTCGCCGCTTTTCTATGTTCGGAGCGCTCATCGTGCAAACATGAAAAGCGGCGACTAGCCGTCGCCGCACTCCACATGAGCGACAAAGATCTCTTCGCGCTTCACACGCCCCACTTCAACTTGGAGGGCCGCTCGCGCGCCGGTCACGAGACCTTCTTCCGCATTCGCGACCTGAGCGTGGCGCTCGACATCGGACGCTGTCCCGACTCGGTGGTGTCGATGGAGCATGTGTTCATCACGCACGCGCATCTCGACCACGCCGCGGGCATTCCGTTTTACGCCGCGCAGCGCAAGCTCCAGCAGCTCGATCCCGGGCGCATCTACGTTCCCGCGGAATCGGCGGAGGGCTTCGAGGAACTGCTTGCCGTGCAGCGCAAGCTCACAGGATCCGAGCTGCGTCTCGACGTCGTCGGCCTGGGCATCGGGGACGAAGTCCGCTTCGGCCGCAACCACCTCGTGCGCTCTTACGCCGCGGCACATCGCATCGCCGCGCGCGCGTACGAGCTCGTGGAAGTTCGTCATCACCTTCGCGAAGAATTCGCGGGCATGCCTTCCGAGGACATCGCGCGGCTGCGGCGTGAAGGCGTGAAGATCGACGAGCCGTACTCGCGATCGCTGCTCTTCTACACCGGCGACACCGACCGCGGGCTGCTCGAGACGTGCGAGGCCGCGTTTCGCTCCGAGGTGCTGATGATCGAGTGCTCGTTCATCAAGGACGGGCATCAGGATCGCGCCGCGCAGTACCGCCACATCCACATCGACGACATCGCGGATTTCGCCGATCGCTTCGAGAACGAGTTGATCGTCCTGACGCACTTCTCGCGGCGGTACTCGCGCGAGGAGATCCGCGACGGCGTACGCCGAAGATTGCCGGTTTCGTTGCACGACCGCATCCGTCTCGCGCTTCCCGAGCCTTGGCAGCGTCTGTAGGACGGGCTTCAGCCCGTCCATGGGCGGGCTGAAGCCCGCCCTACGTTGCACTCGCTTTGCACTATCCTTCGCGCCGATGACTCGTCAGCGAACGCGCGTGGGCGCGATCCTCGCCGTACTGCTCCTCCTGCTCCTCGACCCGACGGCCGAGGGACAATCGAAAAAGAAGAAGAAAAAGACGACGCCGCGGAAGAAGACCACGACGTCGAGAAGAGCCCCGCGTCCGGTCAGCGTGCCGGTCGGCGCTACGTTCGAGGAGCGCCTCAATTCCCTCGTCAACGGCACCGTCGCCAACAGCGCCGACTCCAGCATTCAGATCGTGGAGCTCGACAGCGGACGCGTCGTCGCGGAGCGCAATCCGCACATGGCGCTCGCGCCGGCGTCGAACATGAAACTCTTCACGACCGGCGCGGCGATCGATCTCCTCAATCCTTCGTTCGAAGTGTCGACCGAAGTCTTCGTGCGCGGACAGGTCGACGCGACCGGAACGCTTCAGGGAGACCTGCGCGTCATCGGCCGCGGCGATCCGACGATCGGCGGACGCTTCCACGACGGCAGCGCGACCGCGGTGATTCAGGAGTGGGCCGCGGACCTCATGCGCGCGGGCATCAAGACGGTCACCGGCAATCTCGTCTTCGAGCACGGGTACTTCGACGCCCAGTACATCCATCCGACGTGGCCGGTGGATCAGCTCACGGCCTGGTACGAGGCGCCGATCGCCGCGTTCTCGATGCAGGAGGGGTGTGTGGCGGTGCGCGTGCTGCCCAGTCGCTCGGGAAAGCCCTGCGTCGTGCAGCTCGATCCGCCGACGTCGTACATCCAGGTCCAGAACAGTTGCCGCACCGGACGCGGACTGCCGTTCATCACCCGGGCCAACGGCACCAACACGATCGTCGTTCGTGGCGGCGTCCCGGCGCGTTCGGGAACGACCGAGGTGTTCGTCACGGTCGAGAATCCCGTGCACTACTTCGCGGCGGTGACGAACGAGACTCTGCAGCGAAACGGAATCGCCATCCAGGGACAGATCGTCCTCACGCCCCACGACACGCGTAGCGACTGGCGGCTGGTGACGAAGCACTCGACGCCGCTGAGCACCCTCGTCTACGTCATCAACAAGAAGAGCCAGAACCACTACGCCGAGCAGGTGCTGAAGATGATCGGCGCGGAGATGCGGCACGACGGATCGTGGGCGGCGGGAACCGCGGAGATCAAGGAGTGGCTGACGACGAAGATCGGCGTTCCCGCGAACGAGTTCTATCCCGTCGACGGCTCCGGGATGTCGCGCAACAACCGCGCGTCCGCGAACGCGTTCATCTCGCTGCTGCGCTACATGTGGAAGAGCCCGTGGCGCGAGGAGTTCGTCAGCTCGATGCCGTACACGGGCGACCCCGACTCGAAGTTCGGCAACCGCCTGCGCCAGCCGCCGTTCGCGCGGCAGGTGTACGCGAAGACCGGCTACATCTCCGGAGTCATCGGCCTGTCGGGATACGTGCACGCGCAGAGCGGAAAGGTGTACGCATTCTCGTTCCTGTTCAATCGGTACCGCGTCGGCGTCTTCGGCGTGTACAACCTGCAGGACGAGCTGTTGAAGGAGATCATACGATCCGGGTGATGGCGAGCGATGAACGATGAGCGATGAGCGATGAACTGGGGACCGGGTTCATCGTTCATCGTTAGAGCTTGTGTTGCTGGCTCGACGGCGTGAACTGCAGCGTGTACACGCCCGTCGACTTGCGCACCGTCGCCACGGCTTGAAAGCCGGGGAACTTCAGGACGTTGCCGATGATCTCGCCGTCATCTTTCGTCACGAACTGAAGCACGGCGTCGTCGACGTTGTCGGCGTCGAAGGTGTGAAAGGCGACCGAATCGGGCGCGGTCTCGGCCACCGGACGCCCTTCGGTGTCGGTCAGGTGGCGCTCCTCGATCGTAAACTTGATGGTCACGGGCACGATCTCTCGAAAACGGGGCGTGCAATTCCGGTGCACTGCCTCCCGTTCTATACTCAAATTCGGAGGCGGCCATGAGCGATGAACGTGTACTTCGAGACATTCCGATGATCGGTCGAGTGGAGTTCCGCGAGGCGGAATCGTCCGAGCCGCGGCCCTCCGCGGACCGCTTCGAAGAGATCCCGCTCGGTCTCACGTTCGACGACGTCCTGCTCAAGCCCGCGAAATCCGACCTCCATCCGAACTTCGTCGACGTCTCCACGCGCCTCACGCGCGAAATCTCGCTCAACATTCCGATCCTCTCCGCGGCGATGGACACGGTCACCGAGGCGCGGCTCGCGATCGCGATGGCCCAGCATGGAGGCCTCGGCGTGATCCACAAGAACATGCCCATCGATCGCCAGGCCGAGGAAGTCGATCGCGTGAAGCGTTCCGAGGCGGGGATGATCGTCGATCCCGTGACCATGCGTCCGTGGCAGTCCATTTCCGAGGCGCTGCAGGTCATGGAGAAGTACAAGATCTCGGGCGTGCCGGTGACGGACGCGAACGGGAAGCTCGTCGGCATTCTGACGAACCGCGACCTCCGCTTCGAGACGCGCTTCGACCTGCCGATCGCTGAGCGGATGACGAAGGAGAGCCTCGTCACCGTGCCCGTCGGTACGACGCTCGAGCAGGCGCGCGAAGTCCTGCACCACCACCGCATCGAAAAGCTCCTCGTCGTCGATCAGAACGGCGATCTCAAGGGCCTGATCACCGTCAAGGACATCCAGAAGGCCCGCCGCTACCCGCAGGCCGCGAAAGATCCCCTCGGCCGTCTGCGCGTGGCCGCGGCCATCGGCGCGGGGAAGGACGGCCTCGAAAGAGCGCGAGCGCTCATCGACGCGAAGGTCGACGTGGTCGTCCTCGATTCCTCGCATGCGCACTCGGCTGGCGTCATCGACACGATCAAGCAGTTCAAGAAGCTCTTCCCGACGACGCCGCTCATCGCGGGGAACGTGGCGACCTACGAAGGTGCGATCGAGCTCTGCGAGCTCGGCGTCGACGCGCTCAAGGTCGGCATTGGCCCCGGCTCGATCTGCACGACGCGCGTTGTGGCCGGCGCGGGAATGCCGCAGCTCACGGCGGTCATCGACTGCGTGCGCGCGGCGGAAAAGTTCGACGTGCCGGTCATCAGCGACGGCGGCATCAAGTTTTCCGGCGACGTGACGAAGGCCCTCGCGGCCGGCGCGAGCACGGTGATGATCGGGTCGCTGTTCGCCGGCACCGACGAAGCGCCGGGCGAGACGATCCTCTACCAGGGCCGCACGTTCAAGGCCTACCGCGGCATGGGCTCGATCGGCGCGATGCAGGCCGGCTCGAAGGATCGTTACTTCCAGGAGAACACGGACGACGTCGGCAAGCTCGTGCCCGAGGGCATCGAGGGGAAAGTGCCTTACAAGGGCTCGATCGGCGCGATGATCCCGCAGCTCGTCGGAGGCCTCCGTTCGGGGATGGGTCTCGCGGGCGCGAAGGACATCGAGGAGCTGCGCACGAAGACAACCTTCATCCGCATCACCGCCGCCGGCCTGCGCGAGTCGCACGCGCACGACGTCGTGATCACCAAGGAAGCGCCGAACTACCGGATCGAAGAGACGTCGTAGGCAAATAACTATTGCGTGGGAACCTCCGCGAACGTATGCTGATGCAGCATATCGGGGAGGTTTCAGATGCAGTTCTGGCTTCGGGTCGTCCTCGTAGCGGCCGCTCTCGCTTCGATCGCTCCCCGCTCACGCCGCGCTTTCCGTTTCGCCCCACCTCCCGACCTCAACCAACAACGAAACGCAGCACGTCACCATCATCACGCCCGCCGGAGGCCAACCATGATGCTACGCATCGCCGTGTCGTTGCTGTTCACCGTCTCGCTCGCCGCGCAGGACGTCCGCATCACGCTCGATCCGCCCGGACCGACGTCGCTCACGCCGATCGAGGCGCACCTCTACGTCGTGTGCAGGACCGAGAGCTTCACCGTCGATCGCGTCGGGAACGTCGTCAAGATTCACATCGTGCCCGGGTTGTCGGATCTCTGCGATCCACCGGTGTTCAACAACTTGACGCTCGTGCCGATCGGAACGTTTCCGGCCGGCGAGTACCGCATCGAAGTCACGGTCGGCGCGCTCGACTCGATCGCCGCGACGCGCACGTTCGTGGTGCGCAATGCTGCCCGCGGCGCGTTCGAGATTCATCCGTTCGCGGTGCCGACGCAGCCATTCGGTCTCCGGCTGCGCCTCGACGCGGGTGCTCTGGGCGTGGCGAAAGTCTTCGTCGACGACGTCCAGGTGACGGACCTCACGGTCAACGGCGCGTACTGGTTCCCGGCACCCGCGCACGCGCGCGGCCTCGTCGCGGTGAAGGTCGAGACGAACGACGGCGAAACGATCACGCTGCCGGACGCGCTCTACTACTACGACCACGTCGCGCCGTTCGACACGTCCGTCTTCGAGCGCATTCTCTTCCCGGTCCTCTTCCACAGCGGCGGCGCCCACGACTCGGAATGGGTGAGCGAAGCCGCGATCAAGAACACGAAGCCGTGGTTCATCGAGACCTTCAACGACGTCGTGCCGTTCGAGTGCATCGACTATCCGTGCGGCGAGCGTTCTGCGCCCGATTCTTCGATCGCGTTCAGCGGCGCAGGCTATCCACAGGGCGTCGCCCTGATCGCACCGCGCGGAGAGGCGGACCATCTCGCGTTCTCCTTGCGCGTGCGCGACACCGCGCGGCAGGCCGAGGGATACGGGACGCAGGTGCCGGTCGTGCGCGAGCGCGACATGTTCGTCAATGGCGACCTCACCCTCCTCGACGTCCCGATCGATCCGCGTTATCGCGTGAAGCTGCGCATATACGCCTTCGACTCAGGCGAGTTTCCGGTGTTCGTGCTGGTCGACGGCGCCCGATTCATTATCGACTTGCACCACGTTTCGCTCAACCGCAGTTGTTCGGGCCTCGAGTGCGAAGCGATCCCGTGGTACGGCGAGCTCGATCTCCCGCCGGGTGAGACCAACGAGCGCGTGAATCTCTACTTCGGCGTCGGCACCGACATGCCTGCGTGGGGGTTCGCGTCGGTCACGAACAACGAAACGCAGCAGGTCACGATCGTGACCCCCGATGGTCAGGGAGGACGCCAGTGAAAATCGCCCATGCGTTGTTCGCCATCTTCCTGACGTCGGCCGCGCTCGCAGCGGAGATGCACGTCGAACCGCTCGGCCCCACGTCCGCGACGCCGGTCGAAGTGCACTACCTGTCGATCTGCGAGGCGCGCGGCGGACACTCCGTCACGCGCGACGGCTCGCTGATCCGCGTCACCGCGCTCGATCCGCAATGCGTGATCGTGCTGCCGATCCCGATGGTCGAGAAGGTACAGCTGCCGGAGCTGCTGCCGCCCGGCGAGTATCGCGCCGAGGTCCGGCTCCAGGGCGACACCAACATCTACGCGCAGACGAAGTTCGTCGTGCGCAACGCGGGGCCGAAACCATTCGAAGTCCATCCGTTCGCGGCACTCGCCGGTGGCAGCGCGAACCTGCAGCTTCGCATCGTCGGAATGAACTGCGATCAGGCGAATTGCTCCGACGTCACCACCGTGCGCGTCGACGGTCAGCCCGTGCCTCTGTTGAGCACGAGCGACTACACGATGAAGTTCATCGCGCCGGACCACGAGGCCGGACTCGCCGATGTGTCCGTGCAGAAGTCCGACGTCGTCTCCGTCTCGCCAGCCGCGATCTACTTCTTCGACGACGACGACCCTTCCGTGTTCGAGAGCGTGCTGTTCCCCGTGTTGTTCAGCGCGGACGGCGCCCACGGATCGCAGTGGAGAAGCGAAGCGGTGATCTCGAATCCGAGGTCGTGGCACATCGAGAACGCGAACTCGATTGGTCCTCTCCATCACTGCCTCACGTATCCCTGCGGCGAGAGGCTCGATCCGCGATCGTCGGTGCATCTCAGCGACGGCTTCCCGCGCGGCGCGGTGCTGCGCGTGCCGCGACCCGAGACGCCGGACCTCGCCTTTGCACTCCGCATCCGCGACATCTCGCGCGACGCGCAGACCCTCGGCACGCGCGTGCCGGTCGTTCGCGAGCGCAGCATGATCCACGGAGAGCCGATCTGGCTCCTCGACGTGCCGCTCGATCCGCGCTATCGCGTGAAAGTGCGCGCGTACATGATCGAGCCCGTGCTCGCGCCGTTTCTCGCGGGCAGCATCGAGTTCCAGCATGGCCAGGCGCGCGTCGAGCTTCCGTTCACACTCACACGCTCGGGACCCAACGAGCCGTATTCCGCGGAGATCGATCTGCCGCAGCTCTCGGCGGACGACCGCGTGAATGTCGCCGTCAAGCTGCCGCTCGACGCGACCGGCTGGGCATTCGCCTCGGTGACGAACAACGAGACGCAGCAGGTGACGATCGTGGCGCCGCAGTAGAATCCGCGGTCCCATGACCGCGACCGTCGCCTCCCGCCGTTTTGCCCACGACCTCGTCGATCTGCTCTTCGATCACGTCGAGCAGATCGAGTCGCGGCCGGTTGTGGAGTGGACGCAGTTCGCGGAGTTGCGGGACCTGGTGCGCATCGACGGCACGACGTCGGATCCGTTGGAGCTTGCGCGGCTCGTCGCGCGCTATTCGAATCAGCTCCATCACCCGTCGTACATGGGCCATCAGGTCTGTCCGCCGCTGTACGACTCCGCGACCGCGGACTTGTTGATCTCGTTCACCAACAACTCCACCGCGGTTTGGGAGATGAGTCCGATCGGGACCGTGATCGAGAAGGAGATCGTGCGCTGGCTTGCGGATCTCGCCGGCTATCCCGACACCGCGGAAGGCACGGCCGTCTCCGGCGGCTCGGCCGCGAACCTCACCGGACTCATGGCCGCGCGTGCGCGTTGGAACACGGACGCGAGCTCGGTCGGCAAGCGTCCGATCGTGATCGCATCCGCGGACGCGCACTACTCGATCGCGCGTGCCGCCGCGATCATGGGCATCCCCGCCGCGGACGTCGTGAAGGTCGCGACGGACGACGCGCATCGAATGGACGTCGGTGCGCTGGAAGAAGCACTCGACGCGATCGAGGCGCGCGAGGACGCGGGCGTGCTGGCGATCGTTGGGACCGCGGGCTCCACGGCCACCGGCGCGTTCGACCGCCTCGACGAGATCGCACTGTTGCGCGACCGCTACCGCACCTGGCTGCACGTCGACGCCGCGCACGGCGCCTCGGTGCTGCTCAGCCCCGCGCTCGCGCACCTCGTGCGCGGTCTCGAGCGCGCGGACTCGTTTTCGTGGGACCCGCACAAGATGATGTGGATGCCGCTCTCCCTCGGCACGATCCTCGTCCGCGACGGCATCTGGCTGCGCCGCGCGTTCGAGGCCGACGCGCCGTATCTCTTCCACGGAGGGAGCGAGAACCTCGGCGAGATGACCATCCAGTGCTCGAAGCGCGCGGACGCGATCAAGCTCTGGCTCATTCTCCGCGCCCACGGCACCGCGCCGATTGTCGAAGCGTTGGAGCGCGTGACCGCGTTGACGCGCTATCTCTACGAGCGCATCGTCGCCTCGGACGATTTCGAGCCGGTGCACGAGCCCGAGCTGAACATTCTCTGCTTCCGCCGCCGCGGCCATGACGATGAGCAGCACGCGGAGCTGCGCGAGCGTCTCATCCGCAGCGGCCGGGCCTGGATCACCTCGACGGTCCTTCGCGGCGAGAGGGTGTTGCGCGTGACGATGATGAATCCGCGCACGACGGAGGCGCACATCGACGCGATGCTCGATGCGTTGTGCGAGGCCTGATGGCGCTTCTGCGGATCGTGCTGGTCGAGCCGCGCGAGGCCGGCAACGTCGGCGCCGTCGCGCGCGCGATGAAGAACTTCGGCTTCGACGAGTTGTGGATCGTCGGCGAGCATCCGGAGTTGTTGCCCGTGGCGGGATGGTGGGCGAGTGGCGCGGACGATCTGCTCGCGAATGCGCGGTTCGCGGCGACGCTCGGGGAGGCGATCGGCGACGCGCACGTCACGGTGGCCACGACCTCGATGCGCGGCCGGACGACGCCGGTCACGTTCTCGCCCAAGACGCTCGCCGAGAAGTTTGCGTCGCTTGCAAGCGATCAGATCCTCGCGCTGGTTTTCGGTCGGGAGGACAGCGGACTCACGCGCGAGGAGCTCGTCCTCTGTCAACACACCGCGGCCATTCCCGCGAACGAGCGCTTTCCGACGATGAATCTCGCGCAGTCGGCGTGCGTGTTCTGCTACGAGTTGTCATGGGGGGCCGGCGCCTCGCCGGCCGTACCGCCGGCCCCTGGCCGGCTTCCCGATGCGGCGACGCTCGAGCGCATCCATCAGCGCGCGAGGGATCTTCTGTTGGAAGTCGGGTTTCTGCACGAGAACAATCCCGACCGCATCTATGCCGACCTGCGCGCCATCGTCGCCCGCGCGGAGCTCGACGCACGCGAGGCCACGATCGTCCTCGGAATCATCCGGCAGATCGAGTGGAAGATTCGGGGCGGCTCGTCTCGTGCTGGCGATGCACGCAATCCGTGATGATCTCGATGAACGTGTCGAGGTCGAACGGCTTGAGGATCGAGTTGCACACCGCGTTGGGCGGAATCTTGTCGACGCCGCGCTTGCCGGCGGCGGTGAAGACCACGATGTGCGGGCGGTCGTCGGGATAGCGCTGGCTGATCTGCTCGATGAACTCGTAGCCGTTCAGCCGAGGCATCATCAGGTCGAGGAGGATCAGGTCGTATTTGTTGCCGCCCTGCAGTTTCTCCAGCCCCGCGGCGCCGTCCTCGGCCAGCTCGACGTCGAATTTCATCCGGCGGAGCACGGCCTGGAGAAGAACGCGGATCGCCAAATCATCGTCGATGACCAGAATCCGCAACCCGCTGCCATCCAGTTTCTGTACAGACATATCGCTGAGTGCAACAGCTCAGGCCGTGGGATTTGCGAATTGCATACCGGCCTGAGGCATCGTCAGTGTAGGCTCTCCCCGCCACGGTTTCAATGCAGCGTTTCCAGGGACTTACGCGCGATCCAAATACGCTCCGGTTCGATTTTCGGCCCTGGGTGCGGAAAGCAGGGGTGTCCATTGTGCTCGTCGCAGGCGCCGTTTCGGTGGCCATCGCCGCCACTCTGATCGCCTCGCCGTCCGCCCGTTACGGCTGGATCGGCGAGCCATTCGTCTGGGCGTACGTCGGCACGCTCTGGCTCGGCGGGCTCAAGGTCTGGCTCGGCGCGCGCAGGCCGATTGCCGAAATCGCGGCGGAAACGCTCACCCTCCGCCCCATCCATCAGTTTCGCACCCGCGTCGTTGCCTGGGACGCAATCTCAGGGACGGAACAGATGATCGGCGGCGACCGGATGATCGTCTATTTCGACACGCCGCGCGGAATGCGCTTCGTCGCGCTGAACCTCAATCTGGTCAAGGGACGCCGCGATTTTCTCGCCGCAGTGGACGCAAGACTGAAAGCATCCGGTTACGTGGAGAAGATCGTCGAACGGTCGCGGTATCTTTCGCGCGGAACATGAGCAAGAAAGAGATCGCCCGACTCCGCCTCGCCCTCGAGCGCCACAATCGCCTCTACTACGAAGGCAGTCCGGAGATCTCCGACTTCGAATTCGATCAGATGCTCCGCCGCCTGCAGGAGCTCGAGGAGAAGCACGGCGATCACGATCCCAACTCGCCGACGCAACGCGTCGGCGGCGCGCCGCTCGAGGGCGATTTCCAGACCGTCATCCACGAGCCGCCGATGCTCTCGATCGAGAACGCGTACTCGCTCGACGAGCTGCGCGAGTGGCACGAGCGCGTCCTCCGCGGCCTCGGGCAGGAGAGCGTCGAGTACGAGGCGGAGCTGAAGATCGACGGCGTCTCCATCTCGCTGCTCTACGAGAACGGCGAGTTCGTCCGCGGCGCCACGCGCGGCGACGGCGTGCGCGGCGACGACGTCACCATCAACGTCCGCACCGTCCGCCGCCTGCCGTTGAAGATCGATGCGAAGGTCAAACGCCTCGAAGTCCGCGGCGAGATCTACATCTCCAAACGCGATTTCGAAAAGCTCAACGAAGGACTCGACGAAGAGGAGAAGCTCGCCAATCCGCGCAACGCTGCGGCGGGCGGGCTGCGGCAGAAAGATCCGCGCCTCGTCGCGCAGCGGCGCCTCAGCGCGTACGTCTATCACGTGCCCGCCGTCGACGGCCGGCAGGTGGAATCGCAATGGGCCGCGTACACGATCCTCGACGGCCTCGGCTTTCCGACGAATCCGAAGCGTGCGCTCTGCGCCTCGCTCGACGAAGTGATCGCGTTCATCGAGCACTGGCAGGAGCACCGGCACGAGCTCGACTTCGAGATCGACGGCATCGTCGTGAAGGTGAATCGCCGGCAGGAGCAGCTCGAGCTCGGCGCGACGTCAAAAGCGCCGCGCTGGGCGATCGCATACAAATATCCGCCTGAGGCGGCGCAGACGGTCGTGCGTGCGATCAACCTTTACGTGGGACGCACCGGCACGGTCACGCCCGTCGCGGAGTTCGATCCCGTGCACATCGGCGGCACGAAGGTCGTGAACGCGTCGCTACACAACTTCGACGAGGTCGCGCGCAAGGACGTGCGCATCGGCGACACGATCATCGTCGAAAAGGGCGGTGACATCATCCCGAAGGTCGTCGACGTGCTGAAGGACAAACGACCGGAGGGGGCGGCGGAGGTCGTGCCGCCGACGCATTGTCCCGTGTGCGGCGAGCCGGTGCATCGCTTCGAGGATGAAGTCGCGATCCGCTGCATCAACCAGGGTTGTCCCGCGATCGTGTTGCAGTCGATCACGCACTTCGCCTCGCGCAAAGCGATGGACATCGAGGGCCTCGGATGGCAAACCGTCGAGGCGCTCCTGAAGACCGGACTGGTCACCGACACCGCGTCGATCTACGAGCTGACGGTCGAGCAGGTCGCGGAGCTGGAGCGCAAGGGCGAGAAGTCGGCGAAGAAGCTGATCGACAACATCGAGCGCTCGAAAGCGAACGAGCTCTCCCGCCTCATCTTCGGCCTCGGCATCCGCATGGTCGGCGAGCGCGCGGCGAAGATTCTCGCGGAACACTGCAGGACCATCGACGCGCTGATGGATGCGAAGTCCGAGGAGCTCGTGGAGATCCATGAGATCGGGCCGAAGGTCGCGGAGTCGATCACGTTTTACTTCTCCGTCCCCGCAAACCGCGAGCGCCTCGAGAAGATGCAGCGCCTCGGCGTGAAGCCGACGCACGTGGCCACGAAGACGGGCGATCGTCTCGCTGGAAAGACGGTCGTCGTCACGGGAACACTTTCGCGGTATTCACGTGACGAGATCCACAAAATGATCGAGCGCGAAGGCGGCAAGGCCTCCGGGTCGGTCTCCTCCAAGACCAGCTATCTCGTCGCCGGCGAAGCAGCCGGCTCGAAGCTCGAAAAGGCGAGATCGCTCGGCGTGGAGATCGTGAGTGAAGACGAGTTTCTCGCTCTGGTCGGCTCGTAGCGTGGACCGCCGGCGTCCCGCCCGCTGACGTGGCTTGCCGCGTATTGCACCGAAATGTCCCGCATAGCGGCACTCATTGAATCGGCGCGTAATCACAGTTGCCAATCGGCGTCGAACGTGTGTCAATTTTCATGCAAGCGGCGTCTACAGGAGCATCGCTTCGCGTGTTGTCGTGATGCGCCGGGCCGAAATTCCGTGACGGGCGGCTGATGCGCAAGCGCCGCAATGCGAAGCATTTCGCCTCCGGAGCCGGAATTGTGTACGGCAGCGCCGCCGGCTTTCCCGCAGGGCGGAGTGCATCATTTCCGCACACTTGACAATCCACTACTTGCCGCCCTAATGTAATGCCTGTCAGAACCGCGATAATCCAAACAAATTCATAAGAAGTTCAAGGGCTGCCGGCGTAACCCGATGGCCGAGGTGTGTTCGCCACCCGGTACAAAATAGAAAAAGGAGTCTGTAATGAAACGATTTGCTTCGCAGGTCCTCGCTCTTTGTGTCTTCACTGTCAGCGCTCTCAGTGTGACCGCTCAAACCGACGACAGGAAGCTGAGGGTTTTCCGTCCCGCGGTGGACTCGACGGTCGACACGTCGACGAACGACGTCATTGCCACGACTGGCACCTCCGACGCCACCTCCATGTTCCTCGTGCGGAACTCGTCACTGAGCCCTCTGTTCAGCGTTCGTTCGGACGGCAAGATCGGGATTGGGACGACGAGTCCGACTGTGGCGCTGACGGTCGACACGGGCGCCGTACGTGCGGAGCAGAACATGATTACTTCGCACGCTTCCGGTCCGATCATCCGGTTTCGCCAAAACGGAGGTTATGCGTCCGGCAGAGTCATAGGAGCCCTCAATTTTCTCAATGACACCGGATGGGCCTTCGGTCAGATCGCCGTCGTCTATTCCAACGATTCCGGGAGCCTTGCAGGGGACATGGTTTTCAACAGCAACGTTACCGAGAGGATGAGGATCAATTACCAGGGGAATGTCGGTATCGGTACGACCACTCCCACGGCCAAGTTGCACGTCTCCGGTGACATTCTCGCCAGCGGCAGCATTACCGGCGGAACCGTTCTCGGCGCCGTTTATCAGGACGTCGCGGAATGGGTTCCGGCGACGTCGGACATGGTGCCGGGCACAGTGGTCGTGCTCAATCCCACAAAGAGCAATGAGGTCATGCCCTCGGCGATGGAATACGACGACCGAGTGGCGGGCGTCGTTTCCGCGCAACCCGGGGTCATTCTCGGCGTGAGCGGCGTCGCCAAGGAAATGGTCGCCACCACCGGCCGCGTGAAGGTGAAAGTGGACGCGACGCGTGAGCCGATCCAGATCGGCGATCTGCTCGTCAGCAGCAGCAAGTCCGGCGTGGCCATGAAATCCGTGCCGGTGGACTTCAACGGTCGCCGATTCCATCAGCCCGGAACGATCCTCGGAAAGGCGCTCGAGCCGCTGGCAAATGGTGAAGGCGAAATTCTCGTCCTTCTGTCGCTTCAGTAACGGGTTCCTGCTGTTCCTGTCATGACGGAGGATGCGATGAGACGAATATTACTGATTGTAGGCATCGCCTTGTTGATTGGCGTGGCCGGCGCGTTCGACGGGCTGGCGGCGCAAGCGGAATCTCCATTCCTGTTGCGACACGGAGCCATTGTCGATTCCGTTCGCGGCACGGCATACGTAGCAAAACCAGACAGTACGATCGACGCCGTCGATCTCGCCAGCGGACGAACCGTATGGACGTCCACGCATGCAGCGATCCCCGTTGGTGCGGATCAGGAGTTCGTGGTCGCGCAATACGAAGAAAAACCGCTGCCGACGGCGCGATTCCAGCTCGTGATTTTGAGCGCCGTGGACGGCCGGAAGGTCAGTGAGGCCACGGTTACTCTTCCTGCCGGTGCCCGCGCTCTCGCGGCCGATGAGAAGGGGAAATCATTTCGCGCGACTGCGGAGCGTGAAGGCGCGCTGTTTCTCGTGTCCTGGATTTATCAGCACAACCTGCTCCGTCCTGTCGCTCCGAAACCGGGTGAGCCCCCGTTCCAGATCTTCGCCGGTTCGGCGCGCATTCAGCCGCAGACCGGGAGAGTCGTCGCCGCCGATGGTGGCCTCGTCGACGGCTTGCCGGGGCGATGGCAACGATACGGAACGCCTCCAGCGCCGCCGTGGCGCGCGAACAGCGTCGTCGCGCGAACCGAAGGCGGACGCGGGGGCCCGCTGACCCTCAAGCGTACGGAAGCCGGCCGGCCGCTTCCCGATCACGTCGTGGCGAAGCAGGCCATTACGCACGTGCCTTCCGCCGATCAGCGGCACTTGCTCGCCAGCGAGCGCGTAGGGGAGGGCGGTGCGAATGATCCGGAATACCGGTGGACCATCTTCGCTCTCGACACCGCGGAACAAGCGACGGAACTGCGGAACGATGTTTCTGCGTCGCCATTTTTCGTCTTCAGCGACAGCGTGATCCTCGAATCGACGCCGCACGGGTATGTCCGCGGAGACGTCGTCGTGGAGAAGCCTCTGGAGATTCATGCCATCCGGCTGACCACGGGTGTTCCGAAATGGACGGTCGAGCTTCGTGACCTGTCCTATCGCCGCCCGAGACCGCCTGCGCGATAGGGGAGGATTTGTGCAAAAAAGAAATACACATACGACTCCCGCGCGCTTTCTGCTGTCGTTGCTTCTGATTTCATCGACCGCCGTCGCCGGAACGGCGTTGGGGGCGAATAAGAAGCCGAATCGTCCGTCACTCGATCCGGCGACGAGCTCACTTCCCGCCGTCGGCGGAACCTGGAGCTCACAAGGGCCTGGACCGATTCTCAATGGACAGGTCGAAGGAATCACCAACGGTCCCGTGGTCGGAGCGGTCAATGCGGTTGCAGCGCATCCGACCAACGCGGACATCGTCTGGATCGGCTCCGTCAATGGAGGCATCTGGAAAACCACCAATGCCACCAATGCCAGTCCGTCCTGGACGGCGCAGACCGACACCGCGACGTCGCTTTCGATCAGCGACATTCAGCGCGATCCGACGGACGCCACGCACAATACCCTCGTCGCCAGCACGGGCGGGTTCAGCAGCTATGGCGTGAGCAGTCTTCCTGGAACGATCTTCCGAACGACGAACGGCGGCGCGAACTGGACGGAATCGACTCCGATGGCGCTGAACTTTCTCGACATGTCCGGAATTGCCGCGCGCGGATCGATCGTCGTGGTATCGGCGCAATATGCTTGCGGTACACCGATCTTTCGCAGTACCGATTTCGGTGCGTCGTTTGCGCCGGTCGGCGGCCTTCCGAGCGGTGGTGTCGCATATGACATCGCCGGCGACCCGACCAACAATGCCGTCCTTTACACCGCAATCAGGGATTGCTTCAGTCCGACGCTCAATGGAATTTACAAATCGACGGATACGGGCGCGACGTGGACGAGGGTCAGCAACTCCACGATGAACGGCCTGATGACCAATGACACCAATGCCGCGGAGATTTCAGTCGGAAACTCCGGACAGGTCTTCGCCGGAATCGTGGTCTCGAGCCAACTCGCGGGTATTTTCCGTTCGGCCAACGGTGGCTCGACGTGGACGCAGCTCGATACGCCGACGACGACCGAGGATGGACTACCCCAGGGGATCCACCCCGGATTTCAGGGATCGATTCACTTCTCGCTCGCCGCGGATCCATCGAACAGCAATCTTGTTTATGTAGGCGGCGACCGCCAGCCACACCCACCCTGGCCGAACTCGATTGGCTCCTCCGACTGGACCGGCCGGCTCTTCCGGGTCAATGCGGCCGCGGCGTCGGGCTCACAGGCGACCTCGCTCACACACTGTCAGAGCGCGACCGCTGCCTGCAATTTCTCCATCAGTACGTTCAGCAACAGCACGCCTCACGCCGATTCACGAGTGATCACGTTCAATGCGAACGGCGAGCTGCTCGAAGGTGATGACGGCGGAATCTATCGCCGGAGCAACCCGAGTGGGAGCGGCGACTGGTTCTCCGTCAATGGCAGTCTGCGCATTACCGAGATCCACAACGTCGTCTATGACCGCGTCTCGAGCATGATCATGAGCGGGCACCAGGACAATGGAACCGCGGAACAGACGACCTCGGGAGGATCGACGTGGTCCGCGGTGCTCGGCGGGGACGGCGGCGATGTGTCCGCCGACGACATCACCTCCTCGACACAGTCGAAGCGGTATGGGAGCTACCAATACCTCGACGGCTTCTTCCGGCGCACGATGAACACCAGTGGAGTCTTGACGGACTGGCGGTTCCCCGCGAGGACGGTGATCGGTGGAGGACCTGTGTTCGAGGGTCAATTCACGACACCGGTCGAGCTCAATCGGATCGATGCGCGACGAATTCTCTTCGCCGGTTGGAATGACGTGTATGAGTCGCTCGATCGCGGCGATACCGTCACCGCACTCGGACTCAACCGGCCGCTGACTGCAGCGGTGTACGGCGGAAGAACGGGCGGCGTGGACAACCTCGACCTGATCTACGGGATTTCGAACCTCACTCTGAGTCCCTTTGCGTTCCAGCCGACGGTTCTGGTGCGCACCGCGGGCGGCGGAGCCCCGGTGCCGACCGGAAGCCAACCGACGGCGACGGACCAACTCCAGGACATTGCCGTCGACGTGGCGGACTCGCAGAAGGTGTACGTCGTGACCGGAGCGGGAACCGTGTTCTCGAGCTCGAACGGCGGTGCCTCCTGGACCAACGTCACCGGAAATCTTCCCAGCGGCTCGACGCGTCTCTGGACCATCGTGCACATTCCGGGCAATCCGAGTGTGATCGCGGTCGGCGGCGCGAACGGCGTGTTCCGCATGGCGACGAACAACCCCGGCTCCTGGAACCAGCTCGGCACGGGGATGAGCAATGCCATCGTTTATGACCTCGATTACGATCCACTGCATGACGTGCTCGTGGCAGGCACGCTGGGACGCGGGGCGTGGAAGCTCACTCCCGTGGCCGTCTCCGCGCCTCTGCCGTCGCTTTCGGTCAATGACATCGCTGTGACCGAGGGAAACAGTGGCTCGATCAACGCAACGTTCACGGTGTCTCTGTCGTCGTCAGTCGGACACACCGTGGGCGTCGACTACACGACCAGCAACGGAACGGCGACCGGACAGAGCACGACGTCGACGAACGCCTCGGGGATCTCCATTCCGGATAGCGGCAACGGTTCCCCGTATCCGTCCTCGATCACTGTCTCGGGGATCACTGACCCGATCAAGAAGGTCACCGTCACATTGAGCAACTACTATCACACGTACAACGACGACGTGGACGTGCTGCTCGTCGGACCCGGTGGACAGACCGTGGTTTTGATGTCGGATGCCGGCTCTTCTTTCGACAGCGTGGCGCTCGATCTGACCTTCGACGATGCGGCGGCAACCAATCTGCCGCAATTCGCGGCGTTCATGTCTAGTACGTACCGTCCGACCAACTACGACACGACCGATACGTTTGGTGCACCGGCGCCCGGCGGCCCATACGGAACCGCACTTTCGGTGTTCAACGGAACGTCGGCCAACGGGACTTGGAATCTCTATGTCGTCGACGATGCCGGCGGTGATTTCGGCGGCTTCTATGGCGGTTGGAGTCTCAGCTTCACGTCGGGAGACTATTCGCCGACGTCCGGCCATCTGATCATCCCGCCGGGAACGGCATCGAAGACGGTATCCGTCACAGTACACGGCGACACCACCTTCGAGGGAGACGAGACGTTCTTCCTGAGTCTGAGCGGCCCGTCCAATGCGACGATCTTCGACTTCATCGGTCAGGCAACGATCGTGAACGACGACGCAGTCCCGGCGCCGACGAACGTCGCGGCTGTTGCGACGACGCCGACCAACGTCCAGGTCAGCTGGACCGCTGTCCCTGGGGCATCGAGCTACAAGGTGTTCCGCAGCAGCGGTGGAGGCTACACGCAGATCGGGTCGCCATCGGGCTCACCGTTCAATGACTCTACGGTATCGGCCAACACCGCCTACCTGTACAAAGTGCGGGCAGCGACGAGCGCAATGGAGTCGCCCGACAGCAATGTCGACCTGGCAACGACGGTGCTCTTCACCGACCCCGTGCTCACCGCAGGAGTAACGAAGTGGAAGGCCGTGCATCTCACCGAGCTTCTGACAGCGGTGAACGCGGTCCGGGCGCTGGCGGGTCTTGGGGCTGTGTCGTTCACGCCGCCTTCACCGGCGATCGGCGTCCTGGGTCTCGGGGCCCACGTGAACGACCTGCGCAACGGACTGAATGCTGCGCGGTCGTCACTGGGCTTGCCCGCTCAGTCTTACACCGATCCGACCATTACGGTCGGGGTTACGAAGATCAAGACGGCCCACATCAACGATCTGCGCAACGGAGTCCAATGACCGAAAGTGGACGAGCCGCCGCAGGGCGGCTCGTCCACGACTCTCGCGTTTTTCGTTGATGACGGAGATCAACGCCATGCGTACACGTCGACGTTCGCCCGCGCGCGCAACTGCGACGTCCAGCGGTCGATCTCGACCTGCAACCGCGAGAGGCGCAGCGCGGCGCGCACTTCCTCGCGCACGTCGTTCAGCGGCGGCACGGCCAGACCGCGGTCGCGACGCTGTTGCCGCCAGGTGTCGCGGTAGTAGTCCTCGATCTCCTCGTTCGTCACGAAGACCAGCGGTGCGAAGCGCTCCTGGATGTACGCCTCGACCTGCTGTTGCCGCTTGATGAGCGCACGGAGCTCGTCGAGCGTGAGCTCCGTGCGCGTGAGCGCTGCCGTGAACTCCGTTTCCGACGGAAAGCGCCGTTGGATCTCGAGCAGGCGCGCGTCGATCGTGTCGGCCGGAATGTCCTGCGCGCCGAATCGCTCGACGTCGCGGTAACGCAGTGCCTGCGCGATCAGCGCGTCGAGCACCTCGCGGCGGTAATCCTCTTCCGTATTGCCGAGGCGGGGGAAGAAGCGGAGCTCGACCATTTGCGTGATCTCGCTGACCGTCAGGACCTGCCCGTCGACGACCGCGGCAATGCGGTCCACCGTCACGGCGGCCGAGGGCAAAGCCAGAACGAGTGCGAGAGCGGCGGCGTAGGGGCGCATCCGAGCGAGATACTAACCTCGCAAGCGCTGCGCCGTATCTCAGATCATGCGCAACCGACTGCTCGCCCTCACCCTCCTCGTCGCCGCGACGGCCACGGCCGGCTCGCGTGACCGTTTCAGCTACGTCTACAAACATGGCGGTCGATCGACCGTGCGAATCGGCGGCTCGTTCGAACATTACCCACGGGACGCCAGGCGCTGGAGCGGCGATTACATCTGGCTCTACCGCAACGGCAACGGATATTTGATCCGCGACGCCGGTGTCCTCGCCGCCGCACATGCCGCCTTTGCGCACAGGGACGCCCTCGAGCCGAAGATGCGCGAAGTCGAGGCGCGCTTCCACCCCATCGAGCGCAAGTACGAGGCGCTCGAGGAACGGTTGGACGAGCTCAGCGACCGGGATGAGGAAGATCCCGCGCTGGAGCGCGCGATGCACGCGATCGAGGCCGAGTACGAGAAAGCCGAGCGCGAAGTGGAGGCCGTCGAGAAGGAGATGGATCGTCGCGAGGAGATCGCCGAGAAGAAATTCGAGGAGATCGTGATCCGCGCGATCGATCAGGGGAAAGCCACGCGCGTCGATTGAGCGCTCGAAGAATCTTGACACGACCTCCCGGTGTTCCTACCCTCTGACTGGCACTCTCGCCGCTGGAGTGCTAGCGAGGGACATGGCCAACAGACAAGAGCTCGATCTCGATCCCCGTGCGCGCGAGGTTCTGCGCGAGATCATCCTGCAGTACATCGACTCCGGCGAGCCCATCGGTTCGCGGACGCTCTCGAAGTGCGGCAAGTTCCAACTCTCACCGGCCAGCCTCCGCAACGTCATGGCCGATCTCGAAGAGCTCGGCTTTCTCGCCCAGCCGCACACCTCGGCCGGACGCATCCCCACCGACCGCGGCTACCGCTTCTTCATCAACAACCTCATGAAATCGCGCGCGCTCACCCCGCGCGAGCGTGAGGTCATCGACGACGAGGTCGGAGTCGCCAGCGAGATCGACGAGGTCCTGCACCACGCGTCGTCACTGCTCTCGAAGCTGAGCGATCAGGTCGGCCTCGTGTTCATGCCGACGCTCCTGCAGTTCGCCATCCGCTCGATGGACTTCATCGCCGTCGCCGACGGCAAGATCATGTGCGTGATCGTCGGCACGAACGGCGTGGTCGTGAACAAGGTCATCGAGACGAAGTTCCTGTTCACGCGCGACGAGCTCGAGAAAACCGGGCGCTACATCACCACCGAGTTCGCGGGCCTGACGCTCGACCGCGTCCGCCGACGACTCATCCGCCTGACGGAGGAGGAGCGCGCGCAGCACGACGCACTCCTGCAGAAGACGATCTCCCTCGGCATCGACGCCGTGAACGCGCCGTTCGAGCACGAGCTCTACGTCGAGGGCGCCACGTCGATCCTCAACAAGCCCGAATACTCCGACGCCGCCTCCCTGCGGAAGATCTTCCTCGCGCTGCAGGAGAAGGAAAAGCTGGTCGATCTGCTGGAGCTGTGTCTGCGGGAAGAGGGCTTGCAGATCCTCGTCGGATCAGAGAGCGACTTCACACAAGTGCACAACTTCAGTATCGTCGCCCGGCGTTATGGGTCCGGCACCGCGCCCCTCGGGATGGTCGGCATCATCGGCCCGATGCGCATGGAGTACGCGCGCATGGCGCCGCTGGTCGATTACCTGAGCCGCGCGTTGAGCCGCAAGATCGAGGAAGAGGAGCATCACGACCATGGATGAGAACAACGGGCGTTCCGACGACGACGCCTACGTCATCGAAGACACCGAGGGCTCGGTCGAAGAGATCGAGCGCGAGATGCGCGAGACCGCCGAGGAGGCGGCCAGCGATACGCCGACTCCCGATGCCACCCCCGCGGCGGTCGTCGAGCCGCAGGACGAGTACAAGAACCGCTACATCCGCGCCGTCGCGGACTTCGAAAACTTCCGCAAGCGCACCGAGCGCGATAAGGCGGACTTTTCCCGTTACGCAACAGCGTCGGTGCTCCGGGACATGCTGCCCGTGCTCGACAACTTCGATCGCGCGCTCGATCACGCCGAACAGGGCGACGACTTCCACAAAGGCGTTCTGCTGATCTACAAACAGCTCTTCGACGTCCTGCAGAGGCACGGCCTCAAGCCGATCGACGAGGCGGGCGTGCCGTTCGATCCGAACATTCACGAGGCCGTCGTGCGCGACGAAGACCCGTCCGTCCCGAGCCAGACTGTCGTGTCCATCCTGCAGAAGGGCTATTTCCTGCACGACCGGCTGTTGCGGCCGGCGCTCGTGAAGGTTGCCGTCGGCGGGCCGGAAAGAGATGTGTCATCCTGAGCTGCGTAGACGGCGAAGGACCTCCCTCGGACTCGGCAGGAGGTCCTTCGCTGTCTTCGCAGCTCAGGATGACAGCGTAAAAGCATGGCGAAGATTTTAGGTATCGATCTCGGCACGACCAACTCGTGCGTGGCCGTCGTCGACGTGACGACGCCGCAGGTCATCCCGAACCGGGAGGGCAGCCGCACGACGCCGTCCGTGGTCGGGTTCACCGAAGATGGCGAGCGGCTGGTCGGACAGATCGCCAAGCGCCAGGCCATCACCAACCCGTTCAACACCGTCTTCGCGATCAAGCGCCTCATCGGCCGCAAGTTCGAGTCCGACGAGGTCTCGCACGCGAAGAACGTCCTTCCGTACAACGTTGTCGCCGCCGGCAACGGCGACGTGAAGGTGCGCATCCGCGACCGCGAGTACTCGCCGGAAGAGATCAGCGCGTTCGTGCTGATGGAGATCAAGGCCTTCGCCGAAGACTTCCTCGGCGAAGAGATCACCGAAGCCATCATCACGGTGCCGGCTTACTTCAACGACTCGCAGCGTCAGGCCACGCGCGACGCCGGCAAGATCGCGGGACTGGAAGTCCTGCGCATCATCAACGAGCCGACCGCTGCGGCGCTCGCGTACGGACTCGACAACCGCCAGAACCAGGTCATCGCGGTCTACGACCTCGGCGGCGGCACGTTCGACATCAGCATCCTCAAGCTCGAGGACGGTCTGTTCGAAGTGCTCTCGACCTCGGGCGACACGTACCTCGGCGGCGAAGACTTCGACAAGCGGATCATGGACCGTCTGTTGGATTTCTTTCTCAAGGAGAGCGGCCTCGATCTCCGCGAGGACCGCATGGCCTTGCAGCGCCTCAAGGAAGCCGCGGAGAAGGCGAAGTGCGAGCTGTCGATGGAGACGGAGTCGCGCATCACCCTGCCGTTCATCTCCCAGGACGCGGGCGGTCCGAAGCACCTCAACTACGTCCTCACGCGCCGCGAGTTCGAAGGACTCGTGGAAGATCTCATCCAGAGGACGATCGATCCGGTGACCGACGCGTTGCGCGCCGCGGGCGTCTCTGCGCGCGACGTCGACGAGGTCGTGCTCGTGGGCGGACAGACCCGCACGCCGAAAGTGGTCGAGGCCGTGCGTCAGGCGTTCGGGAAAGATCCGAACCGCAACATCAACCCCGACGAGGTCGTGGCCGTCGGCGCGGCGATTCAGGGCGGCATTCTCCGCGGCGACATCAAGGACATGGTCCTGCTCGACGTCACGCCGCTCTCCCTCGGACTGGAGACGCGCGGAGGTCTGTTTCAGAAGCTGATCGAGCGCAACTCCACCATTCCGACGAAGAACTCGCTCGTCTTTACCACCGTTTCCGACAACCAGACTCGCGTGACCGTGCACGTCCTGCAGGGCGAGCGCGAGTTCGCGAACGAGAACAAGTCCCTCGGCAAGTTCGACCTCGTCGGCATTCCGCCGTCGCCGCGCGGCGTGCCGCAGATCGAGGTCACGTTCGCGATCGACTCCAACGGCATCGTCAACGTGACCGCGCGCGATCAGGCCACGGGTCAGTCTCAGGGCGTGCAGATCAATCCCGCCGGCGGTCTGTCGAAGGACGAGATCGACCGCATCATCAACGACGCCTCCGCGCACCAGCGCGCCGACGCCGCGCGCCGCGAGCTGCGGCTGCTGGCAAACAAGCTCGACGGAATGATCTACACCAATGAGAAGGTTTTCCGTGAGTTCGGCAAGCTCCTCAAGGAGGACGAGCGCGACCGCGTGCAGGGAATCATCACCAAGGCGCGGGAGGCGGTCGGGGCCGAGGACAAGCAGCGCATCAATGACGCCATCTACGACTTGCAGTCCGCGTCGCGCATCCTCACCAGCGTCATGTTGTACAACCCGATGAAGAGCTCCGCGCCGTCCACGGATACTTAATGGCAACTACGGAAAAACGCGACTACTACGAAGTGCTCGGTTTGCAGCGCGACGTCTCGATCGACGAGATCAAGAAGGCGTATCGCAAGCTGGCGGTGAAGTACCACCCCGACAAGAATCCCGGCGACGCCCAGGCGGAAGAGAGGTTCAAGGAAGCCGCGGAGGCATACGGCGTGCTGTCGGATGAGGAGAAGCGCGCGCGCTACGACCGCCACGGCCACCAGGGCCTCGGCGGGATGGGCGGCTTCGACCCGAATCAGTTCGCCGACTTCGGCGACATCCTCGGCGACCTGTTCGGCTTCGGCGATTTCTTCGGCACGCGCGGCGGACGCCGCGGCAATCGTCCGGCGCGCGGCAACGATCTTCGCTACGACCTGCAGCTCGATTTCATGGACGCGGTGTTCGGCAAGGAAGTGACGCTGCTCGTCCCGCGGGTCATCACTTGCGTCACCTGCAGCGGCAATGGCGCGCGTCCGGGGACGCAGCCGGTCTCGTGCACGGGCTGCGGCGGTCGCGGACAGATCCGCTATTCGCAGGGCTTCTTCGCCGTGGCGCGCACGTGCCCGCAGTGCGGCGGGCAGGGGAAGGTCATCAAGGACCCATGCTCGACGTGCGGCGGCGCGGGCCGCGTGCGCGAGGAGAAGAAGATTCAGGTGAAGATCCCACCCGGCGTCGACGACGGCTCGCGTCTGCGCGTCGCGGGTGAAGGAGAGTCGGGCTTCAGCGGCGGACCGGCGGGCGATCTCTACGTCTTCATCAGCGTGAATGATCATCCGCGTTTCACGCGCCGCGACTACGACATCCATTCCGAGCATACGGTGCACTACACGCAAGCCGCCCTGGGCGGCGACGTGACTGTGGAGACGATCGACGGCCACGATTCTTTGAAGATCCCGGCTGGCACGCAGCCCAACCAGGTCTTCCGCCTGCGCAACAAAGGCGTTCCCTTCCTCGACGGCACCGGCCGCGGCGACCACTACGTGCACGTCGCGGTGCGCATCCCGACGTCGCTGGACGACGAGCAGCGCGCGCTGCTCGAGCAACTCGCGACGCTGCACGGCGACACGATCCCGCAGGAGAAGAACGTGTTCGAGAAGGTGAAGGACTTTTTCTCGAACTAGGATCGAAGTCGGCGGTTTGCAGTTGGCAGTCGACAGGAACCCTTCCCAATGAGCGCCCCGGCCGAAGGGTTCCCGCGAGCAAGTCCGGCCCCCACTACACGATACACGCTCGCGATGGAACCTCCCGTGCTACGCCTCTCCCGCGCTCCAATTCGTCGCGCTGAGCGTCATTCCGGTTTCATAGCGCGGCATGTTCCATCGCGTTGTGACCAAATGCGATGAGAGAGCCTGTGCTACGCGGACCAAGCGAAGTCCAAGTTAGGCGGACGAAAACGAGCATCTTGTTCATCGCTCGTCGGAGGCCGCACGAACTTCAAACTGGATGTCGAGCTTTCGGTGCGTCGCATCGCGCTTCTGGGCCAGCGGGTGTACGCCACCAGTCGCATACTCGTAGTCGATCCCTTCCCGTCCAAGACGCTGAGCGAAATAAGCCAGCGCGACATAGGCGCGAACAGCGCCCAGTTCACAATTATTGACGATTTGACCCGTGATTGTTGAGCCTCGTCGGTCACCTAAAGCGGCATAGCGAAATGTCTTGTCGTCAAGTGTGTCACCGCTGCAGCCGAGGTACCGCACGTCGAGCGGTTCGGTCAACTCGATTCCCGTAGCTTCAGCACGCAGCTCCTTCTTCTTTTCCACCGTGCTCGCATCGGTATATCCGACGACTCGGATCCGAAGTCGATACTGCTTCCAGTCGCGGCGCATCTCAAGCAGCGCGTCAGCGGCCGGCCGAAGCGACTCGCGCATGCCCTCGCGGAGTTCGTATTCTCCGAAACCGAACCCGGCAACCTGTTCACCTTTCAGCCACTGGAGCAATTCGAACGTGTCGAGGCAGGGGGGTCGCCCGCGCGCCGGTCCAAGTGACCGCATGAAACTGTCAATCTCGCCGCGGAGCAAAATATCGAAGACGGTATTAAGTGCAACGCGCCGGCCAGTAGAACCCTCGCGGAGCCGTTCACGCACCGCGTCCCGCACTTTCCGATACACGATGTGCGTAATCTGTTCACAGGGCGTCTCGGCGACGGTCCACTCCACCACGCTGTTGAAGTAGCTTTCATCAAACGGCCATTTTCCCCGTAGGAACGTGTCGCGATCGTCTCGTAGGATCACCTTTAGTTTGGTCGTGTGCTGCAAAGCCAACGTCTCGAGAACCGTCTCGAGTTGTTCGGGTGAGCCGACACGTAATGTCAGCGAGTGCGACGCGGTAGTCACGTAGTATTCGAAAACTGACGGTGCCTTGTCGTGGATCGGTTCGAAGAGGTGTTTCACGCTCACACTACCTGCTACGATGTCTTGGACGAACATTCGTTGCTTCTTGTGTAGTGGTATGCCTTTCAACAAATCATCCGGCCGGATTGTCTCCGCGATGGCGAACGGCGCGAATAGCACCAGTAACGCGATCAGGAACTGCCTCATAAGCTTACTATCCAATAGATGTATAAACTAACGAACACCACCAGGATGATTACTAAAGCCCACAACAGGGGTCGAAGTGGGAATGGGCGCCGCAATTTAGGCGGAGCCGGTGCGCTACGCTCAGTGCGCCGCGGGGCCGGTGCAGCGCTCGTACTGCGGCGTTCAGGCGGCCTTGGATCAGGCGGAAGTTGCCTGTACTTATCCAAGCCATACTGAAACACGGCAGCGAAACCGGTAAGCAATCCTGTCAGGAATGGGCTCAGCCCGAAGTAGTCGAGCAGCCACGCCATTAGCACGGTGACAAACAACACCGGTAACGCATGCTTCACCGCTAAGCCAAATCTGCGCATCGCCATGCTTCTCTGTCCTGCCGAACTTCAGTCACGATGATAGTCCATGTGGACCGGAGCACAAGTTCTGATAAGCGAACGCCCGGCACGCGGCCTAACTTCACGCTGAAACTGGCGCGCGCCCGGCTTCGGTCCGGCGGCCGAGCCGAACCACGCGAGACGCCTCGGAGCATGAACGACCGATGCTTAAAGGCAGGAGCGGTCGACTGCGCCAGGTCGTCGAGGCGCGCAGTCAACGCGGACAGCATTGCTCGATGCGCCCCAGGCAAGGTATCGACCGCAGCAGCGTACGAAGATGCTGCGTTGCACGCGTGGCGCCCCCGACGAGCTACACTCGGCTGCCACATCGAAGGGCGCGGCAAGAATGTGACCGTCTCGTTCCACGACTCGGTGTGGTACTCGTGGGGGACCGGCTCGACAGGAAGCGGGAAAGTGGCGGCGACGTCCCTCCAACAAGCGAGGGCTGCAGCCCGATAAGGAGGAAGTATGCCACCGAAAGAAGAAGGCGATGATGATGTGCGGGTGGGTTCGGCGTTGATTGTAGCTGTTGTAGGGCTGCTGATACCCGCCGTCTTGGTTGTGTTTCTTGTGTACAACGACTGGAAATCCAATGAAGTTTCAACCATCGTCGGACTGTTTACCAGTGTTGTGGGAACACTCGTCGGCGCTTTCCTGGGAGTTCAGGTCGGTGCTGCAGGAAAGGCAAAGGCGGAGAACATCGCGAACCGGGCGCTCGGTGCGCTGTCGGCAGAAAAAGCGCAGGAGATTCTCGGCGACTGAACAGGGCCAAGGCCGATATCGATAGGTTTGGATGACCAAGAGCCGGCTACCTAACTTTGGTGTGAAGCTGTCACGGCCCGGCTTCGGCCCCGGCAGCCGAGCTGCCTGCGTCATCGCCAGCGTGACGGCGTCACGGCGGTTGCAGTTCGCCACTCGGTTCTTTGAACATCATTGGCGGCAACCGCCGCGCCGCTGCGGCTTCGGCACGCGGCCCTGGACGTGCAGATTACACCAAGGACTTAGACGCACCCGAATAGCGCTTGTGTGGTTGCTGCGGCGTAAGAACGCCCGGGCCCGGCGCTGGCCCGGCAGCCGAGCTGCCTGCATCATCGCCAGCGTGACGGCGTCACGGCAGTTGCAGTTGCCGAGCTGTGCCTGCTGGCGAGCCGGTCGCTCGATGTGTACAAGATGCTACAGTGGCGGGAAGCTGCCCAGGCTTCGTTCACAAACACCGCAGAACTTCCTGGAACGGAAGCCTCGGCTGGCCGTACAGAGTTCCTGCGGAACGGTTGGATGCCGCTCGTCGAAGTCCGGTAGCGACACGCACCACGTCCGGGAGACATGCGAGATGCGAGACGACTTGATCTATGACGTTGGAATGCATAAAGGAGAAGATGCGGAGTTCTATCTCAGAAAGGGATTCCAGGTCGTCGGAATCGAGGCGAACGCGCAACTATGCGAGCTGTGTGCGCGGAAATTCTTCGCTGAGGTCGCATCTGGCCGATTGCAAATCATCAACAAGGCGATCAGCAATTCAGTCGGAACGATAGACTTCTTTTTCAACGAACAAAAAAGCGTATGGGGGACTGCAAGCCCCGAATGGGTCAAGAGAAACGAGTTGAGAGGAACCAAGAGCTATCCGGCGAAGGTCGAGGCAACCACGATCCAAGACGTCATTCTACAGTTCGGAGTGCCGTACTACATGAAGATCGATATCGAGGGATCGGATTCCCTATGCCTCGAAGGGTTGTTGACAGTGAAGGAAAGGCCGAAGTATGTTTCGGTAGAGTCAAGCGCGACGTCGATCAGGGACACCTTCGCGCAACTGACGCTGCTCGAACGACTGGGTTACACGAGATTCAAGATCGTTCCGCAACACAGAATCACTGAGCAGCGATGCCCTACGCCTGCAAGAGAAGGCATCTTCGTGGATCATCGGTTCGAGCGCGGCTCGAGTGGTCTGTTTGGCGACGAGACACCGGGTGAGTGGCGATCTCTGGAAAGTGTGAAATGGAGGTACCGGCAGATTCATCTGGATTATCGGATGGTCGGGCCGAACAATGGGATCTTCCGCAATTTTCCGGGTGGGAAAACGAAACGGCTGTTAGAGGCCCTGTTTTGGAGAGGTGTCGGATGGTATGACACACATGCTACCTTCTGATCGCGTCACGGCGGTTGCAGGTCGCGACTCGGTTCTCTCGAACGTCATCCGCGGCAACCGCCGCGCCGCACTGGCTTCGGCGCGCGGAACCGGCCGCGCAGCTTACACCGTGATCCGTCAGGGGAGGTTCCATCGCGAGCGTGTTTCCCGGGGGTCTCGACATGGGTCTCGACTTCGCGATGGCAGTCGTGCAAAGCTCGCCGCGTCAGGTCGATCGATGGTCCGCAGGCGTGCCATTTGCACGGTTCTGCCCGCTTCGTTGGATGAAGGAGGCCCTCTCGTATGCGTCGTTCTCTCTCTCTCCTGGTTCTCGGTTCTCTTCTGTCGTTTTCCGCGTACTCGAACACGATCACCGTCAACGGATTCACCGACGCGCTGAGCAATGGCGACGGCGTCTGTACGATCCGTGAAGCCGTTCTGAACGCGAATTTCAACAACGGCAGTTGGACGAATTGCGCAGCTGGATCGGGCGCCGACGTGATCAATCTTCCCGCGGGCACGATCACCTTCTCGATCGCCGGCACGCAGGAAGACGCCGGCCTCCTCGCCGATCTCGACGTGTGGGACAGCGTGACCATCAACGGCAACCCTGCCGGCACGACGATCGACGTGAATGGGAAGGAGCGCGCGTTCGACTTCAACCCGACCACGTTCCCGACTCCCGGCACCGGGGCCCCGATCACCGCGTACATCAACGACATCCACATCACGAACGGCAACGTCTTCGGCGGTGACGGCGGTGGATTTCAGGTACAGCCGAATGCCACCGTCACCGCGACCAACATCACCGTATCGAACTGCGAGTCGAACAACGACGGCGGCGGCGTGATGAACAACGGCATGCTGACGATGATCAACTGCACGGTCACCGGCAACGTGTGCCCATGGCTCGGCGGCGGCATCGCCAACAACGCGTTTCTCACGTTGAAGAGCTGCACCATCACGAAGAACTGGCAGTACGGCGCCGGCGGTCCGCACGCGCAGGGCGTCCGTGCCTCGGGTCCGACGACCATCCAGAACACGATCATCGCCGGGAACGGCACCGGGGCTCCGGATTTTGAGCCGGAGTACGAGGGAATCCTGACTTCGCTCGGTCACAATGTGATCGGTCCCAATGGAGACCCACCGCACACCTCGGCGACGGGCGACCAGGTGAACATCACCACCGCACAGGTCGCGCTGGCGCCGCTCGCGAACAACGGCGGACCGGTGCCGACACACGCGCTCAATGCGGGGAGCGTCGCCCTCGATCAGGGCAACAGCGACGGCCTGACGACCGATGAACGCGGCTCTCTCCGTCCCTGCGACGATCCGACGATCGCGAACGCCACCGGCGGCGACGGCGCCGACGTCGGCGCCGTCGAGATCCTCGGGACGTGCGCCGCGGCGAACGATCCTCCAGTGGCGGTCGCCGACTCGTACGACATGGATCAGGACACGACGCTGAACGTCGGCGCACCGGGCGTTCTCGGCAACGATACGGACGCGAACGGCGACTCGCTCACGGCGACGCTCGTCAGCGACGTTTCGAACGGAACGCTTGTCTTGAGCGCGGATGGTTCATTCGACTACGAGCCCGATCCGGGATTCGTCGGCGACGACACATTCACGTACTACGCCTCGGATGCCACCGACGACTCGAACACCGTGACCGTGACGATCCACGTCGCCGACACGCAGGGGCCGGACGTCACGATCTCACTCGCGAAAGGACAGCTCTGGCCGCCGAATCACAACCTCGTCAACGTCGGATTTTCCTATTCGACGAGCGACAACGGCGGCGGCGCGGTGACCTCGAGCGTTGCCGTCTACAGCGATGAAGACGATCTGACACCGGAGACCGGCGACCACTCACCGGACGCGAAAGGCGCTCTGAGTCTGCGCGCCGAACGGAGTGCCACCGGCGACGGCCGCGTCTATCTCATCGTCGTCACTGCGACGGATTCGTCGTCGAACACGACTCATGCCTGCGCGACCGTCGTCGTGCCGAAGAGCATGTCTTCTGCGGACGTGAACGAGGTGAACGCGCAAGCCGCTGCGGCCGTATCGCAGTGCGGCACGATTCCCGCGGGCTACTTCCTCGTTGGCGATGGTCCGGTCGTGGGCCCGAAGCAGTAGCAACTGTCATCTAGAAGCGAAAGTCGAGGGATCCCTGGAGATGGGGATCCCTCGGCCCACTTCACTCGGTTCTCGCTACGAGGCGGTCACGTGGATCTTCTCGTATAGAAACTCAGGAGCGAAATCCGCGTGGTTCGGCCACTCGATCGTTCCAGTGTCTGGGTTCACGCGAAGTTTGGCAAAGTAATCCTGGTCTTTGAGCGGTTCGAACACCGGCCCATCGAGCTCTCCTGAAAGATCGACTTCGCCCTGGGTGCCATCCTCAAAACGCAGCCAGATCGTGTAACGACCGACGTAGCGAGCTTCGATGACGTCCTGCATGATTACTCCAATGGAGAAATTGGTTTGAGTTCCTTCAGGTCCTTAGCCAGCTGCCAGTTTTCGACGAGTTCGTGTCGATGATGTTCCACCATTCTAGAACGAGCGCCTGGGCACGCGGCGGGAACTTGCCTTCCATGTAACCATCACTGATACGCACCGTTACTTTCTGGCCGCCTTAGCGCGCATGAAAGTGAGCAGGCTCATGCTCTCGATGGTACATGGCGATGACGATCCCAAAGAAACGACTGATCTCAGACACCATGAGATTCTAAACTGACGTCCCCGCGGCTCGAGGTGTCGTGTCGACAGCTGCCAACGGCGGTTATGCGCCGCACGTCTCGGGTGTCTCACCGCTATGGACATCTCGAGTGTTACTCCGTGTCCGTCGCCCGTTCTGCTGCTCGTCACGCTCTTCTGCTTCGTCTGGCCATTTCTCGCCATGGCCGCGGTTTCGCGGCGCGGTCGTTCCTCCGCGCCGGTCGCGGCGGCGCTCGTCGCGCTTGCGGTCATCCTCTGCGGCATCTGGCTCGACTTGTCGAACATGGTCGGCGCGATGGCGATCACCGGTGTGGGCCGCGAGACGATGGCCATGGCGACGCGCGACACATTCGAGACGGGAGCTGCCCTCGCGATCTGGCCGATCGGCTGGATCGTGATTCTGTCGCTCGTGCTGCGACACCGGCCGATCGTCGATCGCGTCGTCATCGCGCTCGGCGTTGTGTTGTGCGCGAGCGTCGTGACCGCGTGGAGCTTCATGACATTCCTGGAACCGAGCGCCTGGTACGTTCTCTTCGCACGCGCGGCCGCCGCAGTGACCCTGGCGATCGCGATCTGGGCGGCAGTGCGATTGTTCGTCGTCACCCGCCCGGTTTCTCGCGGCGCAGCATCACAGCCGGATCCCGCTCTTCTCCGCGAGGGTGAGTAGCGCGGTCTCGGTCTCGTCCCAGGGCATGTCCGGCTCGTACTCGCGGAAGTAGGACTCGAGCTCGGCACGCCACGTCTCGTGTTGCTGACGAAGCGACGCGTTGACCTCGCTCCGAGGCCGCATGGTTCCCGCTTCGATTCCCGTGATGCGCTCGTCCATCGCCGCGAGCAGGCGGTTCGCGAAATCGCGGCTTTCCTCGACGAACGTCCCGACGGGCAGGACGTGAACGCCGTGCCGCGCCGCCCAGACGGGCTCACCGTCGACAAGGAACTCGCTGTCCCAGTGGATGCGCACGTCGTCGCCGATTCGAACGAAGTAGATGTCCGGATGCGGGTTCAGGTACCACGTCCGGGGGGAACGCGCTCCGAGCCAGCGCCATGCCGTGTAATACAGGTCCTCCGCCGCGTCGTCGCCTTCAGCCGCTTCGGACTCAGTGCGCAGCCGCGCGAGCAGATCCCAATCGGATGCGAGCCGCTCGATGCGTTCAGGAAGAGCCGCCGCGCCCGCCGCGGCGCTTTCGAGGACATCCCGCGCGAAGGCGGCGATCATGTAGTTGACGTCCCTCGGAGCATCCGGCCAGTGGGACAAACGCTCGTCCGAGTATCGAAAGAGGACCTGATCGCCGACGGGGATCCGAAAGAATCCATCCGTCAGCGGATACCAGCCCAGGCTCTCCTTGCCAGCCTCTCCCCACGGCTTGATGTCTTCCACCGGTATGAGCTCGAATTCGAAAAGCGCCATTCGTTCACTTCGTCTTCGGGATGTAGGTTACGCCAGGAACACCTTCGAAGTCCGCATCGCTCGTGACGACCTCCGCCTCGTAAAGGAGCGCTGTGGCAAGTACGATCGCGTCGGCCATGGGCAGTTTGTGTGCGAGGCTCATGTCGGCCGCGATGAGTGCAAGCTCATCGTTCAACGGAACTACGCGGGTCTTCTGCATTGCCGCCACGGCATCGAGCGCGCCGTCTTCTCCACGCAGCCGTTTGGAATGCTTGTAGACCTCGTACATGACGATCGTGGGCGTGAGCACGGTGGCCGGCTTACGCAGGCGGCTCGCGTATTGGTCGGCGAGTGGACCGTCGGTCAGATACTCGAGCCAACCCGACGAGTCCACGACGATCACGGGCGGCGATCCTTCTTCTCGCGGTAACCCGTGGTCGGCATTCCACGCAAGATCCCACGGAACGCCGAAAGCGGACGGTCCGGGACGAGAGTGATCACGTTCCCTTTGCTGATCACCTGCATCTCCTGCCCCGGCTTCAGCCCGTGTCGGTCCCGGATTTCCTTCGGAATCACGATCTGGTATTTCGGCGATACTCGTGTTCTTGCCATGTCGTCACCTGCGATCTCGATCGATCGCTAGAGTGTAATACGCAATCGGCGTTAGAATCGCGGCCGCGATGGCCGAACAGACGTTCTCCCGCTGGCGTCCGCATCCGTGGCACGGTCTCACCGCTGGCGACGATGCGCCTCGCGTCGTGAATGTCTTCGTCGAGATCACGCCGTTCGATCTCATCAAGTACGAGGTCGACAAGCCGAGCGGCTATCTCAAAGTCGATCGCCCGCAACGCACTTCGTCGCAGCCGCCCGCGTTGTAC